>ERZ808252.215-NODE-215-length-60647-cov-4.216085_pt1 | contig 60647 bp, 55 predicted proteins | sample MGYA00521242_ERZ808252 | MGnify/ENA primary metagenome ERZ808252 (study PRJEB31516, sample SAMN03275581) | gut metagenome | biome: mammalia-associated habitat; material: feces | host: Papio cynocephalus | place: Kenya | collected 2012-08-07 ... | reverse complement strand
CAGCGCCGTGACCTTCAGACCGACCGCCTCGCACATCCGGCGGATCTGCCGGTTTTTCCCCTGCCGGATGGCGATGGTCATCACATAGCCGCTTTCCGTCTTTGCCAGCAGACGGCACCGAGCCGGCAGAAGGCGCTGACCGTCCAGCTCCAGAGGCCGGGAAAGAGCCACCTCCGGCGAGGGCAGGCCGGGCTCGTCCGGCGAAAGCTTTACCAGATACTGCTTATAGACCTCATGGGAGGGGTGCATCAGGTGATGGGCCAGCTGACCGTCGTTGGTGAGCAGCAGCAGGCCCTCGGAATGCATGTCCAGCCGCCCCACGGGATAGACCCGCTGTGGCACGTCCCGGATCAGATCTGCCACCGTCCTGCGGCCCGCCTCGTCAGAAAGCGTCGTCACATAGCCCCGGGGCTTATTCAGCATGATATAGATCCACTGCGGCGCAGGGCGCAGCGGCGTCCCGTCCAGTGTGATCTCATCCTGCTCCGGATCGGCGCTGTCGCCCAGCATCGCCGGAATGCCGTTCACCTTTACACGGCCTGATTTTATGTATTCCTCCGCGCTTCTGCGGGAGCAGACCCCCGCTTCCGACAAAAGCTTCTGCAGTCTTTTTTTCAAGGCGTTTTTCTCCCAAAAAATCGAATGATCTTTTCCATCCAGCCCGGCAGCTGCCGGCGCTGCTCCGGCTGCTCCGCGATATTTTCCGCAAAGCAGACCGGCGTTTCCCAGAGCTTTTTCCCGTCCAGCAGGACCTGCAGGCTGCCATAATCCTGCCCTGCTTCCACCGGAGCGTAGCAAAACCGCGGCCCGGCCAGGGCGATCTGCAGCCGCTGCCGTTCTTCCTTCCGCAGGGAAAAGAAAAAGCTCTTGTTGCAGTAAAGGCGGCAGCTGGGCTTCTCTGCGGAATAGACCGGGATGCTTCCGCAGTCGCCCGCGCCCACCAGCGCATAGGCTTCATATTGGGCAAAGCCAAAGGCATAAAGCGCCTTATGATCGGCCCAGTCCTGCCGGTCGTTCAGGGTGACGCAGATCAAAAGCCGCCCCTGCTCCCGCTTTGCAGAGACGAGACACCGCCCGCAGGCCATGGTATAGCCCGTTTTGACGCCGCAGGCGCCGATCTCCCCCAGCAGCCGGTTGTGGTTGTTCAGGGTGCGTCCCGCCAGCGTGATGCTGCGGGTGGCGGCGATCCGGGCAAAGTCCGGATCCTCCAGTGCAGCCGCCGCCAGACGCGCCAGGTCCAGCGCCGTGGAATAGTGCTCCGGCGCATCCAGCCCGGAGGGATTGCAGAAATGCGTATCGGAAAGGGACAGAGCCTGCGCCTTGGCGTTCATCTTGTCTACGAAGGCCTCCGGCCCGTCAGGGTCCAGCCCGGCCAGCGCCTGGGCCGCATCGTTGCCGCTTTCCAGCAGCAGACCATACAGCAGATCTGACACCGTCAGCCGCTCCCCCGGATGCAGATACATGGAGGAGCCCTCCACGCCGCACCATTCCTGCCGGATCTCTACCTCCGCTTCCGGATCGTATTGCTCCAGCGCCACCAGCGCCGTCATGATCTTGGTGGTGCTGGCCATGCCCCGGCGCTGCCGTTCTGCCCGGGAAAACAGAAGATCGCCGGTGAGCGCATCGTAAAGAACAACGCTTTCCCCGTGGATCTGGAGCGTCTGCGCAAAGCCCGGGACGCCTGCCAGCGGCAGCAAGACCGCCAGCAGACAAAGAAATTTTTTCATCACGATCACCTGCCCACTGCACCAGCATACGGGCAGGCGAAGGGATTTATGCCGCGTTAATAGACCGGCGGCTGCTCCGGCTTGTCTTTTTTGAGCTTGTCGAGGATGCCGGGGATCATATCCACGGCCTTATCCAGCGTGGAGTTCGTGGGCGGCTCCACATAGATCATCCGCACATTTCCCTGGCTCACCACGATAAAGGCCAGCGGGATGATGGAGACGCCCGCGCCGCTGCCTGCGCCGAAGCGAAGGTCCTTTCCGTCGGTCCCGCCGGAGGCAAAGCCGAAGGAGACCTTGGACACGGGGATCAGGGTGGTGCCGTCCGGCGTGGTGACCGGCTTTCCCACCACGGTGTTCACATCGATCATGTCCCGCAGCTTTTCCATCGTCAGATTCATGGCTTCATTGATGCTGCTCATGGGTAATACCGCCTTTCTCTTGTGTGTTTTGTTCCATATCACGCTGTTTTTCCTGCCTGCGCAGCCGGAGGTATGCGATCAGGATCCGGCAGACCGCGATCAGATAGCGCAGCGGGCAGGCGGAAAAGGTCACATCGCCCTGCAGGCGAAGGGTCTCTGCGGTGAAATCCGCGTCTACGGAGATATCCGTTTTGCGGATGCGAAGGCTCTTTTGCAAAAGGGGGTAAAGAGCGGAGAGACCCGCCGTCAGCTCGCCATAGGTCATGGCCACGGCATAGGCATCCTTGCCGCCCACCTGCACCGCCAGCTGCAGCCGGGGAACGGAGATGGGCCGCAGCATGGCTCCCACTGTCTTCAGGCCCAGCCGGACCAGATCCAGGATCAGCTGCAGCGAGGGCTTCTCCGGCAGCAGCGCCGAAGCCTTCCGGGGCTTGGCTTTTTTTGCCTTTTTTTCGGCAGAGCTGTGTTTTTTTTCTGGTTTTTGGGGCTTCTTCGGCTCCTTTTGCCGTTTCTTCATGGGATAAAGCCGCAGACAGACCGGCCCCAGGCCGGCATGGACCTGCAGCGCGCCGTCGTATTGCACCCGCAGGCGCACCGGCAGCAGGAGCAGCAGCAAAAGCAGCAGAAGAGATCCCAACAGGATCAGGCCTATGATCTTCAAGGCGTCACGCCTCGCTTTCCGCCGGCGGAGCCTCCTCCGATCCCGGCTGCTCCAGATCGCTCAGCGTCAGCTGGCCGCTGTCCTCCGCTCCGAAGGATTCCAGCGCAGGCAGCTGGCTCACGGAGCTTAAGCCAAAGCTGCGCAAAAAGCTTTCCGTGGTGCGGTAAAGGATCGGCCTGCCCGGAACGTCCAGTCGGCCGCATTCCTCGATCAGGCCCTTATCCGTCAGGCTGCCGACGGTATAGGCGCTGTCCACGCCGCGGATCTGCTCGATATAGGCGCGGGTCACCGGCTGCTTATAGGCCACGATGGCCAGAACCTCCAGGGCAGAAGCCGAAAGCGCCGGAGGCTTTCTCGTCTCCAGCGCGGCCCGCACCAGCGGCGCATAATCCCCTCGGGACGCCAGCTGATACCGATCGTCCAGACGAAGCAGACGAAGGCCCCTGCGTTCATAATCGTAGCCATCGGCCAGCTGCCGGGCCGCCTGCTGTAGCTCTGCCCGATCCACCTGCAGCACAGCGCAGAGCTTGCTCTCGCTCACAGAATCTCCCGCCGCAAACAAAACCGCTTCCAGCGCACATTCCAGCTCATGCAAATCCGTCATTCCGTATCCTCATCCGCCGGGCTCTGGGCGCCCTGCGCCTGCTCCTCCTGCGTTGCCAGGCGAAGCATACAGTCCCGGTCTTCCGTTTCCTCGATCATGATCTTATGGGTGCGGGAAAGCTCCAGCACCGCCAAAAATATCGCCACCAGCTCCGAACGGCTGCGGGCGGAAAAGGCCAGCTCCCGAAAGGAGAGCCGCTCGCTGTGGACAAACCTGCGGACCACATCCCGGATCTTGTCGTCCACCGGGACGGTCTCGTGGCCCACGATGCCCCGGAAGGCCTCCACCGGCGGCGGCAGACGCCGCTCCGCGCGGCTGAGGATCGACTCCAGCGCCCGGACAAGCACCTCGCTGTCGTAGCTGTACTGCACATCGGCTTTACACTTTTCCAGCGGCTCCTGTCCTTTAACAAAAAGCTCGCTGCCGATCTGGCTCCGCAGATTCAGGGCGCTGCCCGCCTCCCGGATGCGCTGATATTCCAGCAGCGCTTCCACCAGCCCCGCCCGGGGATCCTCCTGCGGCTCCTCCGCATAGACGGGAAGCAGCATTTTGGATTTGATATACATGAGCTGCGCCGCCATGGTGATAAACTCCGAGGCGACCTCCAGATCAAACTCCTTCATCTGCCGGATATAGCTCAGATACTGCTCCAGGATCTCCGCGATGGGAATGTCCTTAATCTCCACTTTATTTTTGGAAAGCAGGTGCAGCAGCAGGTCCAGCGGCCCGTCAAACGCCTCCAGATGAAAGGTGACCTCCTTCATGCCATCCCTCCCGTCAAAAACAGCGCAGTCCGCCAGCCGGCCCGAAGGATGCCGTCCATTACGGCGTCCCGCACGGTGTCTATGGGGCCGCTCAGCACGCCGGAAGCGATCAGCGCCAGAAAAACAACGCCGCAGATCCGCTCATATTTCAGCACAAAGCCCGCAGCCCGGTCCGGCAGCAGCGGCAGCAGCAGCCGGCTCCCGTCCAGCGGCGGCACGGGGATCAGATTGAAGGTCCCCAGGCCCACATTGAGCGCCATCAGCATGGCCAGAAAGGAAACGGCCGTCTCGCAAAAGGCGCCGCTGCCCTTCCAGCGGAGCAGATAGGCGATCACCGCCGCCAGAAACGCCTGCAGAAAATTGCACAGCGGTCCGGCAATGGCGGTGATGGCCATACCAAGCTTTTTGCTGCGGATCCGAAAGCGGCTGGGGTCGATGGGCACGGGGCGGGCCCAGCCCACGCCCCCCAGCAGCATACAGACCGTTCCCAGAGGATCCAGATGCTTCAGTGGATCCGGGGAAAGTCTCCCCTGCTCCTTGGCCGTCCGGTCGCCCAGCAGATAGGCTGCCCAGCCGTGGGCCATTTCGTGAAGCACCAGCGCCATGAGCACCGCAGGCAGCAGCATGCAGAACTCCTTCAGGGAGTAGCGAAACAGCATGAAAGCATCCTTCCCTCTTTTCGGTAAATAATCAGCAGGCTCAGACGATATCGTTGCGGATCAGATCGTCATAGCTCTCCCGGCGGACCACGGTCTCCACCTTGCCGTCCTCCCGGATCAGCAGGATGGGCGGACGGGGCACCCGGTTATAGTTGGACGCCATGGAATAGTTATAAGCGCCAGTGGCGAAGACGCAGAGGATATCGTCTGCCTTGGCAGTCTGGAACTTCAGATCCCTGGCCACCAGATCGCCGCTCTCGCAGCAGCGGCCGGCAATGGTCTGGACCTTGTCCCGGGGCGCGTTAGCCCGGTTGGCCACAACGGCGTCATACTGGGCCTGATAGAGGGCAAAGCGGGGGTTGTCGGGCAGACCGCCATCGACGGAGACATAGGTCCGGGCGTCCTTGATGTCACGGACGGAGCCCACGGTATACAGCGTGCAGCCGGCGGTGCAGACCACGCTGCGGCCCGGCTCGATGACGATCTCGGGGATCTCCCGGCCCAGCTTGGCAGCTTCCTCCCGCATGACCTCGCCCACGGCGTCGATCTTCTCGCCGAAGGTGCCCGGCTCATCGGTTGGCATATACTTCACGCCGAAGCCGCCGCCGATGATCATTTCATCCATGTGGACGCCCATCTCCTTCTCCATTTTGCAGAAGAAATCGAACATGATGCGGGCCGCCTTGGCGAAGCCGTCGACGCTGAACACCTGGGAGCCGATATGGCAGTGGATGCCGGCGAAATCCAGATGCTTGTGCTCCAGGATATATTTTGCAAGGCGCATGGCCTCGCCATCCTTGATGCCAAAGCCGAACTTGCTGTCGTTCTGGCCGGTGGAGATAAACTCATGGGTATCTGCATGAACGCCGGGCTTGACGCGGAACAGTACCCGCTGATGCTTGCCCTTGGCAGCGCAGATGGCCTCCAGACGGTCCACCTCTTCAAAGGCGTCGATGATGACGGAGCCGATGCCGCAGTCCACGGCCATCTCCAGCTCGGAGACCGTCTTGTTGTTGCCGTGGAAGTGCAGATGCCGGGGATCGAAGCCCGCCTTCAGCGCCGTATAAAGCTCGCCGCCGGAGACCACGTCCGCATGGATGCCCTCGCTGGCCAGAATGGGATAGATGAACCGGGCGCACAGGGCCTTGCTGGCGTAGGCGACCTTATAGCGCTCGCCGAAATTGCGGCGCATGGCCTGGGTAAAATGGCGGCAGTTCTGCCGGATCTGTCCCTCGCTCATAACATAGGCAGGGGTGCCGTATTCCCGGGCGACCTCCACCAGGTCCACATTGTCCAGGCAAAGATGGCCGTCGTCCCGGATGGTAAAGCGATCGCTGTAGTAGGTATTCATGTCAGTTTTCCTCCAATGCTTCTTGTATCTCTGCGCATAATAGATCCCGATTGGTTCCCTTTTCCGCGGAAAAGGCGATGAGGGTCTCCCCTTCTGTCAGCTGAAGCGTTTCCCGGATGCGGGCCAGATTTGGCTCCACCTCCGATTTTTTCAGCTTGTCCAGCTTGTTGGCCACAACGGTCAGGGGCTTGCCGTAATACCGGGCCCATTCCGCCATGGCCACATCGTCCGCCGTTGGCTTGTGCCGGGCGTCGATGATCATATAGATTCGGGCGATCTGCGCCCGGTCGGCCTCAAAATACTGTTCGATCAGCCGGGAATACCGTTCCCGCTCTGCCTGAGAGGTCTTGGAATAGCCATAGCCCGGCAGATCCACCAGCCAGCCCCGGCCCTCCACCTGAAACAGGTTGACAAAGACCGTCTTCCCCGGCACAGAGCTGACCCGGGCAAAGCCCTTTTTGCCCACCACCCGGTTCAGCGTGGAGGATTTTCCCACATTGGACCGGCCGGCAAAGACCACCCGGCGCTGCGTATCCCGGGGGAAATCCCCGGGCTTTGCGGCGGAGCGGATAAATACCGTGTTTTTGAAATCCATCACGCCACCCTCACTGCCGGATGGCCGGGGCGGGCCGGTTTTTCCCTGTCGGGGGGATCACCGCAGGCGCAGCCGCCTTGGTCTCCGGCGCGGCAGACGCCTGATGCAGGCCGAACACGGTGTCCAGCACCTGATCCATATGGCTGACCAGGACGAAGGACACGCTTTCCTTCACCAGCGGATCCACTTCCTCCAGATCCTTCCGGTTTTCCGCCGGGATCAGGACGGTGGTTGCGTGGTTGCGCCAGGCCGCCATGGATTTTTCCCGCAGGCCGCCGATGGGCAGCACTCTGCCCCGCAGCGTGATCTCGCCGGTCATGGCGATATTCTTGGGGACCGGCCTTCCGGTAAGGGCGGAAAAGACCGCCGTCGCCGTGGTGATGCCGGCAGAAGGCCCGTCCTTGGGAACGGCTCCCTCCGGGAAATGAATGTGGATGTCCTTTTTCGCCGGGAAATCCTCCGGCAGACCCAGCTGCTGGGTGCGGCTGCGGAGATAGGTGATGGCCGCATGGGCGGATTCCTTCATTACATCGCCCAGATTGCCCGTGATCTCCAGCTTGCCGGAGCCGGGCACGGCGGCCGCCTCCACCTCCAGCATCTCGCCGCCGGCGGCAGTCCAGGCAAGGCCGTTGACCACGCCCACCTCCGGCTCCTCCAGCGGCTTCTCCATGGGAAAGATGGGAACGCCCAGATAGTCCGGCAGGTTCTGAACGGTAAAGTGCAGCGAGCGCTTTCCCGTTTCCGTCATATATTTCGCCGTCTTGCGGCAAAGCTTTGCGATGAGCCGCTCCATGGTGCGGACGCCGGCCTCCCTGGTGTAGCAGGTGATGAGCATCTGCAGGGCCTCGTCGTCCAGCCGCAGGTTCTGGGTTCGGAGCCCATGCTTCTTCAGCTGCTTCGGGATCAGGTGCTTCCGGGCAATGCGGATCTTTTCCACATCAGTATAGCCCGGCAGGTCGATGATCTCCATCCGATCCAGCAGCGGGCCGGGGATGTTGCTCTTATCATTGGCGGTGGTGATAAACAGAACGTCGCTGAGATCAAAGGGAAGCTCCACAAAATGATCCCGGAAGGCGCTGTTCTGCTCGGTATCAAAGACCTCCAGCAGCGCGGAGGAGGGATCGCCCTTGTAATCGCTGCCCAGCTTGTCGATCTCGTCGATAAGGATCAGGCAGTTGCGGCTGCCCGCCTGCCGCAGGGCGGTGATGATCCGGCCGGGCATGGAGCCGATATAGGTCTTCCTGTGGCCCCGGATCTCCGCCTCGTCCCGAACGCCGCCCAGGCTCAGCCGGGCATAGTCCCTGCCCATACAGCGGGCGATGGAGCGGGCGATGGAGGTCTTGCCCACGCCCGGAGGGCCGGCCAGACAGAGGATCTGGCCCTTGACGCTGCCGGTGAGGGTCTTGACGGCGAAAAACTCCAGAATGCGCTCCTTGACCTTTTCCAGGCCGGTATGGTCCTCGTCCAGAATGGCCCGGGCCTTCTGCAGGTCGGTATTTTCCTTTTTGACCTCCGTCCAGGGCAGATCCAGACAGACGTCCAGATAAGTGCGGGAAACGCCGCTCTCCGGAGAGGTGGGCTGCATTTTGCCCAGACGCCGGGCTTCCTTCACGAGCTTTTCCCGGACCTCCTCCGGCAGGCTCTTGCTCTGGATCTTCTGAAGGTATTCCTGCGCTTCGGAAAGCGCGTCCTCCCCTTCGCCCAGCTCCTCGCTGATGACCTTCAGCTGCTCCCGCAGGTAATAATCCCGCTGGCCCTTGTCCATGGAATCCTTGACCTTCTCCTGAATATCCTGCTCCAGGCGGAGGATCTCGTTTTCACGGGAGAGGAAATGCAGCAGCAGGCCCATGCGTCTGCGGGGATCCTGGGTCTCCAGCAGCTGCTGCTTTTGCTCAAAGGACATCTGCGTGTTCTGGGCGATATAATCGGAAAGCGGGCCGGGTTCTCTGGCGCCCACCACCCGCATGACCACATCGCTGGCCATTTGCGGCACCAGCGATGCATATTCCATAAAAAGCTCCTGGGCCTGACGCACCATGGCGAGATCGCGCTTTGTGGCGCGGGAGACCTTCATTTCGGGCAAAAGCTCGATATCCGCCAGCAAAAAGGGCTCCGTCTGCGTGACCTGGCGCAGCAGCGCCCGATCCAGCCCCTCCACCAGCACGCGAATGCTGTCGCCGGGGATCTTCAGGATCTGGCGGACCTTGCAGTAAGCGCCCATGCCGAACAGATCTTCCTGGGCGGGATCGTCCACGGAAATGTCTCTCTGCGTGACCAGAAAGATCCTCTGGCCGTTGGCCATGGCATATTCCATGGCCTGAATGGACTTTTGCCGGCCCACGTCAAAGTGGAACAGCGCGCCGGGAAATACAGTAATCCCCCGCAAGGCCAGCGTCGGCGCCTGGCTTACGACCTGATTGACTGCAATGGTTGATTTCATGTGGTTCCTCCTGTGGAAATGACCAGATAGACATACTTAGATTACTATAGTTTATCATAACAAAAGGCATATTTCAAGTGATTTCCAACGGTTCTGAAAAGTTCAAACGCGGCGGATGCCGCAGGCGCTTTTCTGTCGGGCGCGGCGCTTTTCCGGCACCTTTCCGCCCGCCGGGGAATAGATTGGTAGCGAAGATGCTCTTCAAATCTGATCAGGAGGTTCCGCTTATGCCTGAAAGAGTTTCCCCCGGCCCGCTCCGCGGCAATCCGCCGCCCCGGGAGGCCGTTTGCATCCATACCAGAAAGGTCTACGATTCCTGCCGGGACAAAGAGTGCCTGCAGGACCTGCGCGTCTATCTCACCGCGTCCTCCCAGGCCATCCTGGAAAGCGCCATCAACGTCAAGCCCCAGAGCGCCAAGCTGCTTTGGACCTACATCGACGTGGAGCCCATCAGCTACAACCGTGGCTTCTACACGGTAGATGTGAAATACTTCTACCGGGTGGACTGCGACGCCTTCTCCGGCGTTGGCCGTCCCCGCCAGATCCATGGGCTTGCCACCTTCGACAAGCGCACGGTCCTCTTCGGCAGCGAGGGCAGCGCCCGGATCTTCAGCTCCGACTACGTGGCCAACGCCCAGGACATCCAGAACATCGAGCGCACCAATCTGCCCGTGGCGGTGGTGGAGGTGGTGGATCCCGTGTGTCTGGGCTGCAAGATGGTAGACACCTGCTGCGACAGCTGCTCCGGCGCCGTTCCCGCCTCCGATATCCCTGCGGATATCTGCAGCTGCTTCGACGAGGATCTGGTGATCTCTTCCGAGGGCCGCCAGCTGTTCGCCACGCTGGGCCAGTTCAGCATCACCAAGCTGGAGCGCAGCATCCAGCTGCTGATGCCCGCCTACGATTTCTGCATGCCCCAGAAGGAATGTGCCGGCGACCCGGACGATCCCTGCGCCCTGTTCCAGAATTTCCAGTTTCCGGTGGATGAGTTTTTCCCGCCGAAGGTCAGCGATTTCGTCTCCCCCGCGTCCGCTTCCGGCGGCAGCGCCGGCTGCAGCAGCTGCGGCCAGAGCCAGCAGAACGCGGCGTCCCCTACCGGCGGATGCTGCGGCAGCGGCAGTCTTTCCCGCCGCCGCTGAGCGGCAGGCCCGCGCAGACAGCATAAAAGCCCGGACAGCATCGGCTGTCCGGGCATGGCTCGTTTCTTCTCCGAGCGCTGTTACAGCAGCATGAGACCCTTCTTGCTGTAGGTGGTGGGGGTGCTGGTCTTCTGCCCCTCCAGCCACTCGTCGAACCGGTCGCTCTCGATGGTGCTCTTGATGTCGGAACGATACTTCAGGCCCTCCCGCTCCACGAAATACATGATGTGGTAGCCATAGGTGGTCTCGACGATATCGTTGTCGCCGGGCTGGCGGACGGCATCGAAGCACCAGTCGTTGAACTCCGTGACCATCTGGCCCGGATAAACGCCTTCATACAGGCCGCCGTCGGAGGCGGAGCCGTCCTCGCTGTATTCCTTGGCCAGCGCAGCAAAGGAATCCTCGGTCTTCTCGCCGCTCTTCCACTGCTCATAGACCTGCTCGGCCTTGGCCTTCACCTCTGCATTGGCGGCGTCAATCTCGGCGATGGTGGTCTCATCGGCATCGGAAGCGGCGGTCTCGGTCTGGAACAGGATATGGCGGACGGCAACAGTATAATCCTCAGATACATGGCGATCCAGGAACAGGCAGACCGTATAGCACTTGTTGTCCTCGTCCTCCACCAGCGTGGCGTCGCCGGCCTTGCGTTCGGCGTCCTTGAGCCAGTCGCCGGAGACGCCGCTCAGACTGGAGATCTTGGACTCCTTATACAGCGCCGTCTCAAAGCTCTCATCGCTGTTGTCGATATTGGCCAGGACGGCCTCGTCGAAGTTGCTGCCATCGGCAGCCAGCGCCGCGTAAATGGCATTGGCGGTCTTTTCCGCTTCCTTCCTGGAGGCGGTGGTCTTGGCCTGGGCGTCCTCCTCGCTGGTAGGCGCGCCCTCCTCCGTGCTGGAGGCGTCATAGGTGAAGGTCTCGTACTTCACCTCGTAAGCGTAATAATCCGCCACGTCATAGCTGTCCTTGTTCTCCTCGTAATAGGCGTCGATGTCCGCATCGGTGATGCCAAAGCCCTCCAGCAGAGAATCGTAATAGGTGGAGGCCAGCGCGCGCTTAGCCCGATAGGTCTCCACATCAGACTTCCGGATGCCGGTGCCGAAGGCCAGAGAGATATACTTGCTCAGGCTGTAGCCATAGGAATCCGCAGCCTCCTGGATGTTGACCATGAACTCATCCACCTCCTGCTGACGGGTTTCGGAGACGGTCATGCCCTGCTCCTTGGCCCGCTGATAGAGGATGCTCACCTGCTGGGCGGTGTTTTCCGCCTGCTCCAGGAAGTATTCCTTCCAGGTCTTGCTGGAATCAAAGAGACAGCTCTGGGCATCGAAGGCAGCGCTGCTGGTATCGTAGCCGTACATCTGCAGATAATAGCCGTTGCTGTTCATAAAGCTGGCCCGGGTGTCGGCGTAGAACTGCTTGAGCTCCGCCGCGGAGATATTGTCCTTGCCCACGGTCATCGCAGTAGTGCTGCGGGCCAGGATGCCGGTGCCGGAAACAATGGCATAGCCGAGCGCCAGCACGCACAGCACAGCCACCGCGATCAGGGTGATCTTGATGCCGATGCCGGTCCCCTCGCTATTTTTCCGGCTGGGATTGTTGGACTTTGCCATATTCTTATCCATCCTTGCTGAAAGATTTTGACGGCGGCATCGGGCTTGCCGTGCTGCAATCATGACAATTATCCGTGCTGCGGCGGCAAAAGTCAACCCCTTTTTTGCAATTGAAACATAAATTTTATTTAAAAAGTCCTCGTTTTTTGACGGAGATTTTCAAAAAAGGGCTTGCAATCTAACTTTTCTTGTGTTATGATTGCTGATGCGAAAAGTTATCAGCAGCGAGGTGAGAAGAAATGAAAGAGGGTATCCATCCCAACTACCGTGTCACCACCGTGAAGTGCGCCTGCGGCAACGAGTTCCAGGTCGGCTCTACGAAGGAGAACATCCGTGTTGAAATTTGCAATCAGTGCCATCCCTTCTATACCGGCAAGCAGAAGCTGGTCGATACCGGCGGACGCGTTGACCGCTTCAAGAAGCGTTTCAACCTGGAAAACAAGTAATCACTGCCAGATGATAGAGCGGCGCCTGATCTCCGGGCGCCGCTTTTTTCAGCGTATCACCCACGACAGGAGGCGTTTCCCATGAGCATGCTGGAAAAGCGGGAAAATGTGCGCGGCCGGTGCCTTTTGGTTGGTCTGGCCTGCGACAGCACTGCGGATTTTGAAAACTCCGATGAAATCACCATGGCGGAGCTGGCCGAGCTGGTGAAGACCGCCGGCGGCGAGACCGTCATGACCGCCATGCAGAACAAGCACACCCCCGATCCCCACACCTTCATCGGCGAAGGCAAGGCGGCGGAGCTGAAGGAGCTCATCGCCGCAAACGAGATCGACCTGACCATCGTTGACAACGAGCTTTCTCCCTCCCAGAGCCGGGCGCTGGAGGAGGCGCTTTCCTGCCGGGTCATCGACCGCAGCGGCCTGATCCTGGATATTTTTGCCGACCGGGCCCGGACGGCGGAGGGTAAGCTGCAGGTGGAGCTTGCCCAGTATCAATATCTCCTGCCCCGGCTCACGGGCATGTGGACCCATCTGGTCCGGCAGACGGCCTCCGGCGGCTCCTCCCCCATCGGCACCCGCGGCCCCGGCGAGACCCAGCTGGAGACCGACCGGCGGCACATCCGCCGCAAGATCCAGCGTCTGCAGGAGGACATCCGCGATCTGCAGCGGGTCCGGGCTACCCAGCGCAGCAAACGGGAAAAGAACGAGATCCCGCTGATCTGCATCGTGGGCTACACCAACGCGGGCAAATCCACCCTGCTCAACGCCCTCACCGGCGCGGAGGTCCACGCGGCAGACCGGCTGTTTGACACGCTGGACCCCACCACCCGCCTGCTGCACACCCAGCAGATGGGCGACCTGCTGTTTTCCGACACGGTGGGCTTTATCCGCAAGCTTCCCCATCATCTGATCGACGCCTTCCGCTCCACGCTGGAGGAGCTGACCTATGCGGACGTGCTGCTCCATGTGGTAGACGCCAGCGATGAGCAGTGGCGGCTGCAGAGCCAGGTGGTGGAGGAGCTGATCTCTCAGCTGGGCGCGGAAAAAACGCCCCGCATCCTGCTTTTCAACAAGGCCGACCGGCTGCGGGAGGATCAGCTGCCCCGGGAAACCGGCGCGCTCTTCTGCTCCGCCCTGAAGGGGCTGGGGCTGGAGCAGATCGTCGACCGGATCTGTCAGGTGCTGGGAGAAGACCTGCACACGGTGGACTTCGTCCTTCCCTATGCCCAGGCGCAGCTGCTGGATTATCTTTACCGGGCGGCCAACGTGCGCCGGGCGGATTATGTGGAGACGGGCATCCATGTGGAGGCCGTCGTGGACGAAAAGGTCTTCGGCCGGCTGCAGGAGGTGCTCCCGCCGGAGCAAAGGAGAAAGCATGAAGAATTTTAAGGTCCCATGGCAGGAGGCGGAGGTAGAGTATATCGAGAAAAAATCCCGTTTCCTCGGCCATATCTATAAAATTCAGACGCCGGAGCAGGCGCAGGAGATCCTGGCCGCCGTGCGCAAAACCTATTGGGACGCCAGCCACAATGTTTATGCCTACGTGCTGCAGAGCGGCGTCATGCGCTTTTCCGACGATGGCGAGCCGCAGGGGACCTCCGGCATGCCAACGCTGGAGGTACTCAAGAAGGAAGCAGTGTTTGATGTGATGTGCGTCACCACCCGGTATTTCGGCGGGACGCTGCTGGGGGCAGGCGGTCTCGTCCGGGCCTACAGCCACACCTGCAAGCTGGCGCTGGACGCCGCAGGACAGGCCATGATGCAGACCTTTGCCCGCATCCGGCTGGACTGTCCCTATCCCCTGCTGGAGCAGGTCCGGCGGCTGCTTCCGCTGTTTGAAGCGGAGGAGACCGGCGCTGTGTTCGGCGTCTCCGTGGAGCTGACGGCGGCGCTGCCGGCCGAGCGGCTGCCCGCCCTTTCCGCGCAGCTTTCCGAGCTCACCGCCGGCAGGCTCCGGCCCATTCCCGACGGCGAGGAATGGGTGGCGAAAAAACTTTGATCCATTTGGCTCCCGTGAAAATAGAAGCGTCCGCAGAAGATCCTGCGGACGCTTTGTCTTTGAAGCTGCAGTTATTTCAAAAGGACGCCCTTTCCCGTCCGCAAAAACCAGACCCATTTTTCCGCCACAGGCCGGCCAAAGACCGCTTCCGCCGCCTTTTGATAGAGGTCGAGCTGCAGCGCATGCTCCTTTGCCTGCGTTTCCTCCTGTCCGGGCGTCACCCGGTCTGTTTTGAAGTCCACGACGGTCAGGCCCTGCTCCTCAAAGAGCACCAGATCCATGGCGCCGTTCAGCAGGATCTGCTCCCCCGCCGGGCCGTTTTCCAGCAGCGCGTCTGCAGCCAGCAGAACGCTGAACTCATATTCCCGCAAAACGCGTCCGGCCTTTTCCGCTCTTTCAGCCAGCTCCGACCGGGCGAAGGCAGCCACAGGCTCCGGCAGAAGCAGGCGCTCCTGCTCCTCCGTCAAAAATCCCTTCTGCCGCAGCAGCGCCGCCTGCCGCAGGACGCCCTCCGCCGTCTGGCATTCCCGCAGCTCCGCCCGGCACAGCAGCCTATGCATGGCCGTTCCCCTGGCCGCGGCATCGGGATCCGGGCGGCGCAGCGGCGAAGGATGGTGGTCCCGCGCCCTGGGCCGTTCCGGTGCGCCGAAGATCTCGCCGGTCTCCGGGATGAACTTTTTCAGGCCGGTGGGCGTCAGCTTGGAGGGCAGCGCCGCCGCCGCCAGATGGGCATAACGCTCCATGCTTTTGGCAGCCAGCGCATCCAGCGCTTTCTGCTCCGGTCCCAGCGCCGCTTCGTCCTGCAGGCTGTGCCGGAGCGGCACAGCCCCGGCCTCCGGACCGATCTCCTCCAGCTGATCCGGCCGATAGATCCGGCAGACCAGCCGTTCTGCCGTACCGTCCGTTCCCAGCGGGAAGCTTTCCGTGCAAAGAGCCCGCAGCGCGCCGCCGGCAGGATGCGTCAAAAGCGCTGCCAGCAGCCAGCGCATGGCGTTGTCCTGGGCGGCCAGCCAGGCCGGGGCCGGCACGCCGCCGCTCTCCCGGGCGATCTTCTGCACCTGCTCGGTGAGCTTGCCGCCAGACATCACCAGTATCAGCTTCTGCCGGGCCCGGGTCATGGCCACATAAAGCTTGCGCAGCTCCTCGCTCCGCAGCTCCCCCCGGGTATAGATCCTGATGGCCTGCTGCAGCTGCGTGTGATATTCGGCGTGCTCCGCCGGGCGGCGGAGCCGGAAGCCCAGGCCCAGATCCGGATGGAACATCACCGGCTTTCTCAGGTCCTCCTGATTGAACTGCTTGGAAAGATCCGGAACGATAACGAAGGGATATTCCAGGCCCTTGGATCGGTGGATGCTCATCAGCTGCACGCCGGTGCGCTCGCCCTCCGGCGGATCCAGATCCTTGTCCTCCGTCAGCTTTTGATCCATCCACCGCAAAAAGGCCCCCAGCCCGCCGGAAGCGCCGTCAAAGGGCCGGGCCAGCTCCAATAGGCGGCTCAGATTGCGCACCCGGGCCGGGCCCTGATCCAGCGCGCCAAACACGCTTTCCGCTCCGGTCAGGCTGTAGATCTGCCGGAGAAGCGCGGAAACGGGCCGCTCTCTGGCGCTTTCGGTATAGCGCTCCAGATCCAGCAGCAGCCGGGTGCACAGCGGCTCAGATGCCGCCAGCGCGTTCAGTCCGTCGATCAGATCGCCCTCCCCCGCCGCCAGCCGCAGCCTTGCCAGCAGATCCGGCGAGGCCAGATACAGCGGCGAGCGCAGCACGGAGACCAGAGGGATATCCTGCCGCCTGTTCCAGATCAGCCGCAGCAGCGAGAGCATCACCGAGACCTCCACCGTCCCGAAAAACGCGCCGCCGCTGCCGCCGCAGGGGAGCTTTTCCTCCAGCAGCGCCTTTTGAAAGATCGGTGCCTTATTGGAAAAGGAGCTGAGCAGGATGGCAACATCCTCCGGCCGGGCAGCCCGGACGGAGCCGTCCTTTTCCGTCACAGTCTCCTCCACCAGCAGCCGCTTCACCCGCTTTGCCGTCAGGCGGGCTTCCAGAACGCTGCGCCGCTCCTCCTCCTCGCCGGACTTTTCACCGCAGTCCAGCAGCAGGACCTCCGAGGGCTGGCAGCCCGGCTGATCGGTGCAGCGGAGCCGCTGCTCCCCGTCGTAATCCACACCGCCGAACTCCCGCGTCATCAACCGGGAAAAGCAAAAATTGCAAAGCTCCAAAACCTCCTGCCGGGAACGGAAGTTTTGGTTCAACGCCAGCCTGTGCCGGCTGCCGCCGGCCTTTTCACAGGGCTCTGAGGACAGATAGCGGTCCAGAAAGATATCCGGATCCGCCAGGCGGAAGCCATAGATGCTCTGCTTCACGTCCCCCACGAAAAAGGCGCTGTCTCCCGCCTGCCGCAGGGCGTTGAAGATCTGCTCCTGGATCTCGTTGGTGTCCTGATATTCGTCTACCAGCAGCTCCCGGATCCCCCGGCGAAGCTCCGATGCCAGCGGCGAGGGGCTGCCGTCCTCCGCCTGCAGAAGATGGAGGGCCAGATGCTCCAGATCGCTGAAATCCAGCAGGTTTTTCTGCCGCTTCAGCGCCTGATACTGCTCTGTGAACTGCCGGGTCAGGCGGCAAAGCGCTTCCGCCATGGGACGAGTCTCCCGGCCCTCTGCCAGCGTCCGGCGCGCATCGCTGAAATAGACCTCCTTCTTCAGCTGGGGCACCAGCGCGGCAAACCGGTCCTTTCCCGCCTTGATCCGCGCTACAAACGCCTTGTCCTCATAGCGGCAGGGCGTCAGACGGCCCTTGTCAAAGGTCTCCAGGCATGCGCAGGCTGTGTCCCAGCCCTGCCGGATGCTCTCCCGCAGGCGCAGGCCAAAGGCCCGGTACCGCTCCAGCGTTGCACCGTATTTTTCCCAGACCTCCGGCACCGTCTCCGCCTCCGCGCAGGTCCGCTCCAGCGCGGAAAGCTCATATTCCAGCCGGGAAGCGGCGGCGGCCTGCAGATACCTGCCCCAGCCGCTGGCCTCCGGTCCGGCGGCGCAAAGCTCCGGCAGCAGCGCCAGCATCCGCTCCGGCGCTGGATGGCTGCGCAGACGCTCATACAGCGCCAGCACCGCTTCCCCCAGCTTTTCATCCGAGCGGCCTTCCGTCAGGCTTTCGCAGAGGGTGCGGAAATCCGCCGCGCCCTGGGCATAGGCCTCCTCCAGCACTGCGGAAAGCGCCTGCTCCTTCAGCAGGGCGCATTGGGTCTCGTCGGCCAGGCGGAAATCCGGGTCCACGCCGCAGAGGGAAAAATGCTCCCGCAGCAGGCTCTGGCAGAAGGAATGGACCGTCTGGATCCGGCTGCTCCCCAAAAGGGCCAGCTGACGCCGCAGACCGCTGTCCTCCGGCCGCTCCGCCAGCCGGCGGTGAAGCTCGTCGCTGATCTTGGAGCGCATCTCCGCGGCGGCGGCGTTGGTAAAGGTCACCACCAGAAGCTCGTCGATCCCGCAGGGATCCTTGGGATCGGTGATCCATTCCAGCACCCGCTGCACCAGCACTGCAGTCTTGCCGGAGCCCGCCGCAGCAGAAACGATAAGACTGCCGCTTCTGCTTTGGATCGCAGCCTGCTGCTGCTTTGTCCATGTTACCTGGCTCACAGCCATTCCTCCTCTCCCTCCGGCCCATTTTTACGGAGCCGTTCCTCTTCCTCTTTTTCCAGCAGCTCCCGGACCTCCTTGTCCTTCAGCTTCGGCAGATAGCGCAGGCAGTCCTTTTCCATGGTGGTGTCAAAATGGCAGGCCTCCCGGAAATCGCAGAACCTGCAGACGCTATCCTTCCAGCTGATCCGGTAGGGATCCGCCTCGATATCGCCGGCGCTGATCTGCCGGGCGATCCGCCGGAGGGTCTCCTCCGTTTTATGCAGAAGGCTGTTCAGCTGCAGCGCCGAAACCTGAGAGGACGCTTCGGTAAAGGATCCGTCCTTCTTCAGCGACACCGGCAAAAAGCGGAACCGTCCGCCGTGCTCCATGGCCTCCAGCAGGTCTCCATCGTCCCGCACCAGCCCGATGCGCCGCAGTTCCTGATCCAGCCGGCTCTGAAACTGTTCGTCCGTCTCGTCGGCTTCCCGGAAAAGGTAGGGCGTCTTTGCCGGCACATACAGCGCGCCGCAGGGCTCGATCCGCTGCGCCCGGCCGCCGGCCAGCCGTTCCAGCGCGGCAGGACCGCTTTGCTTCAGCATCATCAGATAAAGGAACATCTGCAGGTTCAGTCCGGAGAGCACATCGGAAAGGCGAAACTCCTTTTTTCCCGTCTTGTAGTCCACCACCTTCAGGTAGAGCGTATTGCCGCGAAGATAGCCATCCACCCGGTCGATCTTTCCGCTGACGGACAGGGTGACGTCTCCCTCCCGCAGCGTCAGCGGCGGCAGATCCCCGTGGTTCCGGCTGAAGTTCAGCTCAAAGCACACCGGACGGAATGCCCCGGCCTGGATCTCCTCCCATACATTTCCGGCGATCTGGCAGACCATCTTCCCTGTCTCCGCGAAAAGCGCCAGAAACCGGGCGGAGCGCGGCCCGGGCGGAAGCTGGGTCTCCAGATAATCATTCACATGTTTTGCGGCCAAGGCCTCCGGAACGGCGTCCGGCATGCGGCAAAGCTCCTGCACGGTATGCTCCATCACATAATGCACAAAGGTCCCGATCTCCGGCGCGCCGAAGCGGGCCTGCCGCCGGGGCTGGGCCTTCAGGCCATACTGCATGAAATAGGAGAACCGGCAGGTGGAGACCTTTTCCAGCCTGGACGCAGTCATACTCAGCTGGCCGCCGTAAAGCTGCCGCACCAGCGCCGGATCGCGCACCGGCCCCCGGGGAGCGCGGTCGTAGGCCCGCAGGCTCCGGAGAAACGCCGCCTGCTCCGGCCATGCCGTGATGGCGGAAAGGGCTGTTTTTTCCACGGGAGAAGCAGAAAGCTCATTCGCTTTACACGCCGTCTCCATCAAAGGTCTTTTTGCCGTCAGACGCAGCTGCTCCAGGGCCTCCTGCTGCTTTGGCGTGATGCTGCAGAGCTGAGCGATCCGGCGAAAAAGATAGCTTTGCCGGCAGGGCGAGCCGTCCGGCAGACGATGGGGGCAGGTCACCGCAAGGCTTTCCGCCGGGGCGGACACCGCCCTTGCCGCGCAGCACTGCTGCTGCCAGGCCCGTTCCTCCGCCTTTTGGGTCAGCTCGATGCCCAGGCGCTCCAGCGCGGCCCGGTCTTCCTCGCCAAGAATGCTCAGGCTGGGCTTTTCCGGCGGAAAGATGCCCTCCTGCCCGCCCACAACGACCACATGGCGCAGCCGCTCCTCCGGCAGACGCTCAAAGGAGACTGCCAGGACGCTGTCCAGCGAAGGCGGGATCGCGGAAACATCATATTGCCGCAGCACCAGCTTCAGCAGTCTGAGCAGCTCCCGCCGGTCCAAGGGCTCCTGCGCCAGCGCCGCAGAAAACTGCTCCAGCGCATTCTGCAGGATCTGATACAGCTGCGCCGTCTCTGCGGCCTCCCGTCCAAGTCCGGCAAGCTGAAGGGTTTTACAGCGTTCTTCCAGGCGCTCCTCCAGGCAGATCTGTTCATAATGCGCCTGCAGCGCGGCAGCGAACTGGCCGCCTGTTTTTGCATTTGCCAGCGCCTGCCGGAACGGCTCCAGCCAGGCTGCGATCCTGCCGCGAAGCGCCTCCAGCGCCGCCAGCCGCTCCGCCTCGTCCCGGGCGGGAAGCCCATAGCCGCAGGTGGGGGCCGTGAAGGGCTCCAGCCAGCGCCGGCCCTTGATCTGCCACTGGTAGCAGTAATTTTCCAGCCGGTCCAGCCCGTCCCGCGGAACGCCGCACAGGCCGCAGCGCAGCCAGGAGATCACGCTTTCAAAGGACAGGCCGTCCTCCAGCGCTTCCAGTGCCCCCAGCGCCGCCGCCAGCGCAGGCTTTTGCAGCAGATCGGTCTTTTCGCTGAGAAAAAGGGGAATTTCATACTTTTCAAAGGCAGCGGACAGCATTGGGCCATATTGCTCCAGATCGCCGCACACCACGGCCATCTCCCGCAGCCGGACGCCGGAAAGGGCCTTCTGCCGCAGCAGGGCGGCAGCCAGCTCACACTCCTCCTCCATTCCGGAAGGCTCGTAAAGCTGAACAGCTTTACAATCATTCCAGCCAGCTGCTTTGCTGTCATATAGAGCTTCTCCCAGCGCCGCAATGACGGGATCCTTCCCCGCCGGATCCGGCGGGAGCGCCTGCTGTACCGTCTCCACGCCGCAGCGGGCTGCCATGCGCCGCAGCCGCTCCACGGTCTTTCGCTGCTCCCCATAGATCAGCCGGTCTTTGCCCAGCTGCAGCGCCGCCGTCATGCCCTCCGAAGCGCGCAAGAGCGCCTCCAGCATGGTATATTTCTGGGCCGTAAAGCCCTCAAAGCCCAGAATAAACAGCTCCGTCTCCCGCACAAGGCCGCTCTCCCCCAGCCGCGCCGCAGCCAGATCGATCCGCGCAGAGGGATCCAGCGGTCCGTTTTGGCAAAACGCCAGGTATTGGGCGTAGATCAGCCCCAGATCGTGCAGCTTGGGCGACATTTCCTCCGCCTGCAGCAGCGCTTCCGCCGAAACGGAGCAGGCCTGCAGCTCCCTGGCCGCCTCCACCAGCTTTTCCGTGAGCTGGGGCCTGCCCGCCTTTCGGTAATACTGCAGCGAGGAGCGCACCGCCGTCAGCGCCCGGTGCATGGTGAGGACCTGTCCGCCGGCGTCCATGGTCACCGCGCCGAAGCCCGCCGCCTCCAGAACATCGTCTGTCAGCTTGCTGAAGGTGGTCACCTGGGCATATTCTCCCGCCCGGTTGCCGCAGCAGGCCAGAAGCGCCCGCTCCATCTGATGAGAGCCGCTTTCCGGCACCAGCAGCAGCGAGCGCAGCCCGCGCTCTGCCCGGGAGCGGATCCGCTCCAGCAGCGCCTGTCTTCCGTCCGCGCCGGGCGCATAGGTCCATAGGGTCAGCATGGTCTCGCCTCCAGAGTCTTTTTTGCTATTTTATCACAGTTTCCGCCGCTTGGCACCTGTTTTTCACAAAAAGTCACCCCAACGCCCCTTTGCGCCCGCCCTTTTCTTGACCTGCCGCAGGATACCGGTTATAATAGGCTTGATCGTATCAAGCGATCCCCGAAGCATTCTGGAGGCCTGTTATGAAAATATTCCATGTTGCCGGCGGCGGCGACCGCGGCGGCGCGAAGACCCATATCCTTGCTCTCTGCTCCCGGCTGCAAAAGGAGCACGACCTGCAGCTGATCAGCCTGCGCTCCGGTGATTTTCCGGAGTCGGCCCAGGCGGCCGGCATCCGCACCACCACCTTTTTTTCCTGGTTCGTGCCCTATGATTATTACCGTCTGATCCGGAAGGTCCGGCGGGAAAAGCCGGAGATCGTCCATTGCCACGGCGCAAAGGCCAACATTGCAGGCCTCCTGGTCAAGCTCTTCTGCCATACCACGGTGGTCTCCACCGTCCACAGCGACTATCAGCTGGATTATCTCAGCTCGCTGCCCAAGCGGCTCTCCATCGGCTTTCTGAACGCCCGGGCCCTGCGGCATATCGACTATTATGTCACCGTCTCCGAGCTGTTCAAGCAGATGCTCATTTCCCGGGGCTTTGACCCGCTGCGGTGTATGGTCATCTACAACGGTCTGGATTTTCAGGACAAGGCGGAGCCCTTCGACAAAGAGGCCTGGCTCCGGCAGGCCGGCATTGATTACCAGCCCGGGGACGTGGTCCTGGGGATCCTGGCCCGGCTGACGCCGGTAAAGGACATTCCAACCCTGCTCCACGCCTTTGCCCAGGCCCGGAAGGAAGATCCGCGGCTCAAGCTGCTCATCGGCGGCGACGGAGAAGACGCGGAAAAGCTCAAGGCCCTGGCCCGGCAGCTAAAGCTGGGCAGCAGCGTCAGCTTTATGGGCTGGGTCACCGATGTAAAGCACTTTTTTGCCGCCTGTGATATCGACGTGCTGTGCTCCATCTCCGAATCCTTCCCCTATTCCATTCTGGAGGGCGTTCGCGAGGGCTGTGCGGTCATCACCTCCGACGTGGGCGGCATGCGCCGCCTGATCGAGCAGGGCGAGAGCGGCTATATCTTCCAGCCGGGCGACCGGGAGGCCTTTGCCCGGTATATTCTGGAGCTTTCCCGGGATGCGGAAAAGCGCCGCGCCTTTGCGCAGAAGCTCTATAAAAGAGCGTCGCAGCTCTATTCTCTGGACAGCATGGCCGCCACGCAAAGCCGGATCTATGAAAACATCCGCCACCTGCAGTCGCTGCCCAAGCGCAGCGGCGTCCTGATCTGCGGCGCTTACGGCCGGGGCAATTCCGGCGACGAGGCTATCCTTCGGGCCATTATCGCTTCCATGCGCTCCATCGACCCGCTGATGCCTCTGACCGTCATGACCCGCAAGCCCCGGGAGACCCGCCTGCTTTACGGCGTCCGGGCCATTTACACCTTCAATATCCCGCAGTTCCTTCGCTGCGCCCGAAAAACGCAGCTCTTTATCAACGGCGGCGGCAGCCTGATCCAGGATTCCACCTCCAACCGTTCTCTTTATTACTATCTCTTCACCATCTGGGCCTCCCGCCACGCAGGCGCCCATGTGCTCATGTATGGCTGCGGCATCGGCCATGTGGCCCGGCCCTCCAACCGGCGGCTGGCCCGGCTGGTCCTGGACGACAGTGCAGAGCTGATCACCGTCCGGGACAGCATCTCCCTGGAGGAGCTCCATGAGATGGGCATCACAAAGCCCGCCGTGCGGCCCTCTGCCGACCCGGCGCTGAGCCTTCAGCCCGCCCCAGACGAAGACGCCTGCCAATACCTGCGGCAGCACGGGCTGGATCCCGACGGACGTTACATCTGCTTCTCCATCCGCCAGTGGAAGGATTTTGACGATTATCAGGCCTTCGCCGAAGCGGCGGACTACGCCCGGAGCACCTACGGACTGGAGACGGTCTTTATGCCCATCGAGCAGCCCTCCGATGTTCCTCCCTCCCGGAAAACGGCCCAGCTGATGCACACCGGCAGCCACTTTCTGCCTGCGCCGGATTATGTGGAGCTGACCATGGCGGTGCTCCGGCGGATGAAGCTGGTCTGCGCCATGCGGCTCCATGCGCTGGTCTTTTCCGCCGCCGCCAATACGCCCTTTCTGGCGGTCTCCTACGACATCAAGGTCTCCAGCTTTATGAAATATGTGGGCAACCCCTCCTGCTGTGATCTGACCCAGGTCACCGGCGCGTTCCTCTGCCGGCAGATCGACCGGATCATGCGCCAGCCGGAGGATTATCAGAATTATGTGCTCCGGCTGCAGGCGCTGGAGGCGGAAAACAATCGGGCCGCCCGGGAGCTGCTGGGCGCTGCGAAATGATCGCATTCTTTTTTGGCCAGCCCTTCCTGGAGAGGGCTGGCCGTTTCTGAAAAATTCTGAAGCGCCGCCCCGGCCCATTGCGCGCCCTTTGCTTCTTTTTGTAAAATAGGCTCAACAAGCCGCGCCTGCGGAAAGAAAGAAGGTCTCTTTATGAAAAAATGGCTGGCATTGCTGCTGGCGGCCATGCTTCTGCTCTCCTCCTGCGGAACAAAGCCGGAGGAGCCGCCCGCCCCGGACGAGCCTTCTGTCGGGGATCCGGAAGATCCCGCGGATCCCGCGCCGGAGGATCCTTCCCTTTCGGAGGACCCCGCTTCCGGCGAAGATGAGCTTGCCTTCCTGCGAGAAAACTTCCCTCGGCTGGACGGCTCCACCTCACTGATCCCGCTGGAGGCCGGCATCCGCTCCGCCATCTTTGGCCTTTCCATGGAGGAGGCCCAGAAGGATGTGGTCCATTCCACCACCTGGGGTTCCTTTTCCAAGCTGCTGGAGGGGCAGGCGGATATGATCTTCTCCACCCCCATCTCTGAAGCGCAGGAGACCATGGCCCGGGAGGCCGGCGTGACGCTGGAGCAGACGCCCATCGTCCGGGAGGCCTTTGTCTTTGTGGTAAACGCAAAAAATCCCGTGGATACGCTGACGCAGCAGCAGATCCGGGATATTTATTCCGGAAAGATCACCAACTGGAAGGAGCTGGGCGGCGAGGACGAGCCCATCGTGGCCTTCCAGCGAAACACGGATTCCGGCAGCCAGAACTATATGCTGGATTTCATGGGCGACACGCCGCTGATGGATGCGCCGGAGGAGCTGCGGCCCGCAAGCATGAGCGGTCTCATGTCGGTGATCGCCCCCAACGACGGCTCTCCGGGCTCCATCGGCTATTCCGTCTATGCCTACGCCGCGGATATGTACGGGCTGGGGGACAATATCAAGTTTATCCGGCTGGACGGCGTCGCCCCCAGCAAGGCCACGATGATCTCGGAGGAATATCCGCTGACCAGCTTCAACTATGCCATCTACCGCGCCGATGCCCCGGAGGACGGCGCGGTCCGCCGGCTGGCGAGCTGGATCACCTCCTACGACGGTCAGCTGGCCATCGCCCGGGCGGGCTACGCCACGCTGGAGGAGATCGGCTTTGACTATCCCAGCCAGACGCTGGCGAAATATTCCGCCGCCGGAACGGGCATGGAATATCCGGGCAGCATCCCCTCCTACGAATATATCATTCCATCGGAGGAGGAGCGCTTTGCCGGCTGGAACGAGGATCGGCTGGGCTCCTGCTTCCGGTTTTCCGGCAGCGACTACGACCCCAGCTTTTTGACGGATCCGGCGCTCCGGCAGCAGGTCCGGGATTTTATCGAGGAAAGCGCGCCCATCGTCACCCAGGACTATGAAAGCATGCAGCGCATGATCCGGCAGACCAACAGCAGCACCGACAGCACCTGGCTCCGCTATGAGGAGGGCCTGGGCTATCTCTCCCGGGACACGCAGCTGGACGGCAAGCACTACGCCGTGGCCGCCACGGTGAAAAACGGCTATCTTTCCGTTGCCGTCACCATGGGCTATACCGATAATATCATGGACGGCTACCCCCGCTTTTACCGCACGGAGACCGCCGTCTGGGATCTGCTCTCCGGCAGGCGGCTGGCGCCGGAGGAGCTGTTTTATCAGGGCGTGGACGTCGCGGCGGCGCTGAACGACTATCTTTCCCTGCGGGTGCAGCAGCAAGAGAATGAGTTTGCCGGCGATTACCGGATGAAGACGGACTTTGCCGGGCTGACGGAGCAGGGCTGGCACCTGACCGCCGACGCCATCTATTTCGATCAGGACAACCCTTATTTCGCCTGCGGCTACCGGTTTTCCCTGCGGGATCTGCCGGAGGGGCTGATGGTCACGGAGCAGCCCAGAGATATGTCCTCCGCCCTGAACACCGCCTGCGCCAAGCAGTTCCGCCAGGTGCGGACCAGCCATGTGAATATGCAGGTGGAGGAACAGGGGCTCTGCTCCTATGCCCTGCTGAAGGAGGGCGCTTATCCCGGCTGGCAGACCATCAACCGGACCATTCAGGATTATATGGAGACCTATTGCAGCAACGAGGCCATCTATGCCTATTATGAAGGGCTTGGCATTTCCGATCCTTCCTTTGATCTGGGCTCGTTTGACTACGGCATGACCGATCTGGGCGGAAAATATATTCTTCTGACCAGCTCGGCGCCCGGCGTCTGGGTCCAGAACCCGGCGGGCTACGGCGAGCTGGATCCCTCGCTGGACTATCCCCACTGGCGGCATTTTATCTTCGATGCGGAGACCGGACAGGATCTGCAGTGGACCGATCTGCTGCAGGAGGGCTGGCAGGACGCCGTCATCTACCGAAATGAAAATCAGTTCCTGCCGGATGAGAATTATGTGCTCACCTACCTGCAGGACGATGCGGCCGCCGGCCCCACCTTCGTCTTCCAGAAGCCCCGGGACGCGACCTACAGCAGCATCCGCCTGTGCATCCCCTCAGATCTCATCCGCTGGTAAGCCCTTTTCCATAGCAAAACGGCACCCTGACGAGCGTTTTCGTCAGGGTGCCTTATGTTTTTATCATTTCTGGATCATTTCAGCGCCAGACCGGCCACGAACACATTGACTGCGGCCACCTCGATGCCTGCCGCCGCGTCCACGGCCAGCTTTACCGCCCGCTGAACGGCCTTTGCCGTCTGGGAAAACACCGTCCCCTGCTGTACCAGGATATGCACCTCAACGGTGCAGACGCCGATCTCACTGAGCTCCACCCGAACGCCCTTTACCGCGGCCTGGGGGATATTGGCCAGCCCGGCCACACCGGAGACGGCCAGCGCAGCTTCTGCGGCGATCTCGCCCAGGGCGGCAAAGGAGATCAGGATGCGGCCATCCTCCTCCTGCAGATCCAGATAAGCCTTTTCTTCGGCCATTGTCCTTCATCTCCTCTTTTGGTAGGATGGCTCTATTTTAGCGGATATCCTTCGATTTTGCAAGAGCTTTATTCCGCTTCGATGATGCGGATGGCCTCCGCCGCCACATTGGCCTCGCTGATGACGATATCCCGGATGCGGGCCACGTCGGTATCCTGCAGGCCGGTCTCGGTTTTTGCCACGATGACATTGACGCTGCTGTCGTTGACGAAGGCCACACAGTCCTGATAGCCCTTGGCGATGACCAGACTCTCGATCCGAGCCTCCACCATGGCGTTGCCCGCCATCAGCTGGATGCTGGTGCTGGCGGCGGTCCGTGCTTCCTCCGCCGCGCCCTCATTTTCCGCCGTCTGCGTCAGGATGCCAACGGCTTCGTCTCTGGCCTGCTGGCGGGAGAGCCTGGCCTGGGCAAAATATGCGCTGCCCTGCCCCGCCGTCTGCTCCGCCTGCTCCAGCGGATCTGCCCCGGCGACGCCGTCTACCAGAACGGATTCGCCCAGCACCTTGCCGTCGGCCTGCTGCTGTCCCTCCTCCAGCGGATCGCCCTTGCTGTAATACCAGTTGAGATAGACCGCCACGCACAGCATCAGCGCCACCACAGAATAGATCGCTCCTCGTTTTTTCATGGGATGTTGCCTCCTATTGTTTCATTTTTGAGATCACGATATGGTCGCTGGGGATCCCGGTCAGGGACTGCACGATCCGCGTCACGGCCAGCTGCACCGCGGGGCTCCCGCCCCCATCGCACACCACCGCCGCGCCCAGATAGACCGGGCTTTCCTGCCGGCGAGTCACCGGCGTCTGGCTGCCGCCGGCACTGACGGTGACCAGCTGGCTCTGGCGGGAAAGCGTCTCCGCCGCCCCCTCGCCGCTGCGGGATTCGGTTTTATCGTAGGCATAGATGCTCTCGCTGCCGCTTTTGACCGTCAGCAGCACCTGCGCCCGGCCTACGCCGTCCGTCTGCTCCAGAAGGCTCTGAAGCCGTGCCTCCAGCTGGGCGACGGTCTCCTCCGCAGGCTCCTGTGCCAAAGCCGAAGGAGCCGCCTCGCTCTTTTTCCCGCTGGGCCAGAGCATCAGCGCCAGCCCCAGGGCACACACCAGAAGAACGTATTTATACTTATGGAACAGGGCCTTCCAATATGCCGGGGCCTGCAATTTCTCAAATGCTTTCATCCTTTTTCCTCCCGGATCACGATCTGCTCCCTCGTTATGCCCAGCTGCAGCGGCAGCTCCTCCATCAGCTGCTGCAGGCCCGCCGGTGCAAGCTCCGGCAGCAGCAGCTCCACCTGCGTCACCGTTACCTGGCCATCCTGCAGGGCGCAGGTCACATGGGCCTCGCAGGCAATGCCCCGGGCCGCCGCCATGCGGACCACCTCCTGGGCCAGCCCCTGCTGCGTCTGGTGCAGAAGCTCCGTCAGCGTCTCCTGCCGGGCCTGCTCCACCGTCTGGTCCAGCTCCGCCTCATAGGCGGAAAAGGGCAGCTCCGGGAGCGTCTGTCCCTGCAGCGCGGTCAAGACCAGGATCAGCATCACACAGGCGCAGCAAAAGCGCAGGATCTCTTTTTTGGCTCCGCTGCCGCCCAGAGAAAGCAGCGCGCCGCAGAGGACGCCCGCCGCCGTCAGCCGCAGCAGGACATGGACCAGCGTTTTCATGTGCGGATCACCGTCAGGCTCACCACGATGGTAATGAACTGCAGCGCGCAGCAGGCGCCCAAAATGCCCAAAAGCATCCCGTAAGCGCCGGAGACTGCCTCCAGCATGGTCTTCACGCCCCCTTCCGCATAAGCTCCTGCCAGCAGCGCCAGCAGCCGAAACACCAGCAGGTGGCAGAGCGCCTGCAGAAACGGCGTCAGGCAGAGGGCCAGCGCCCCCACAAAGCCAAAAAATCCAACGCCCGCCCGCAGGGCGGCAGCCCCCGCCAGAATGGTCTCCGAAGCGCCGGCGATCACATTGCCCACCAGCGGTACCGCGCCGGTCAGCGTCTGCGCCGTGCGCACGGCGGCAGAATCTGCCGCGCCGGTCACCAGACCCGTCAGCGACAGATAGGCGAAATAAGCCGCCAGAAAGATCCGGATCAGCTTTTGCAGCCCCCAGCGCACCAGCCCCGCCGCCTTCTGCAGCAGCCCGTTTTCCGCGATGCTGCCCCCATAGGTCAGCAGGAGGAAGATCGTGGTCATGGGCAGAAAAAGCTTTTGCGCGAGCCAGAACAGACCATCGGAGAACAGCATGGCCGCTCCGGCGGAGGCTGCGGCGGAGGCCGGCTTGCCCGCCGCCACAGAAACGCCTGTAAACACTGTGATCAGAAGCTTTGTAAAGCTGTCCAGCTGTTCGATCACCGTCCGGCACTGGGCTGCCATGGAGCGCTGCTCTCCAAAGGCCAGCAGCAGGATCGCCGTGGCTCCCGCCAGCTGGGGCAGGCGGCTTGGCAGCGTGAGGCCGGAGGTCTTGGAAAAGCTCTCCAGCAGCGACAGCAGCAGACAGACCGCCGCCATCAGAAACGCCGGGCGTACCGCCTGCCGCAGCCCCTCCCGCAGCAGCTGCAGCGCCTTGCTCCAAAGAGATCCGGCCGTTTTTCGCGGGTCTGCGCCGGTGATCGGCGTATCCTCCAGCAGCTCCCGGGCCTCCTGCGGCAGCGCCTGACGCAGAGAGCTGCCGTCCTCCGCCGCTCTGGCTGGAACGGCCAGAGCCGCCAGAAACAGAAGCAGCAGCAGCGCCGCTCTCAGGCGCCCAGCGTTCCGATGAGCGAAAGCGCCTTTTCTGCCAGAGGAAACGCGCAGACCAGCGCCGCAGCCGCGCCCCCCAGCTCCACGCCGGCGGCAATGGCCTTTTCTCCCGCATCCCGACAGAGTTCTGCGGAAAGCCTTGTCAGCGCCGTAATGCCAAGGACCTTTACAAGCGGCAGAAACAGGCTGATCTCCACGCCGGATCGGGTTAGAAGTGCCTGCCACCTCTGCCACAGGGCAGACAGCGGGGCCAGCATCACGCCCACCATCACGGCGCACACCGCCAGGCTGCAGAGGGGCGTCAGCGCGCCGGCCTTTCCCCGCAGCAGCTGCAGCAGACAAACGGCGATCAGCGCCGCCAAAAGCAGCCTTCCAAGCCATAGGACCGTCATAGCCCAAAGGTCTGCTTGATCAGCCGGAACATATCGCTGATCTCGCCGATGAGGATCATCATCACCACGATAAGCCCGGCCAGCGTCGTCATCATGGCCTGCTCCTCCCGGCCTGAGCGCACCAGCAGCTGATTGAGCACCGCCACCAGGATCCCGATGGCCGCAACCTTAAAAATCAGATCAACATCCATGTTTTCCCCTCGTTACCATAGCATCAGCGCCAGCACCGCTCCGGCGGAAAAGCTCAGCGCCCGGTAAAGTCTGCCCTTTTCCGTCAGGGTGGTCCAAAGCCGTTTTTCCTGTTCCTCCAGCCGGGCGCAGACCTGTTTACAGCGCTCGGCCTGCGTCCCGGCGTCATATTTTCCCAGCGCCCGGGAAAGCTCGCCCAGGGCGGCGGCGGCCTCCGGTAGGGCCTCCCCGGTCTCCAGCACTTTCAGCAAAGGCTCCATGGCCCGGTCTGCCGGAATGCCCCGGGCCAACGTCCGTCCGCAATCCCGAACCGGCTCCCACAGAAGGCCCCGCCGGTCTGCCTGCCGGGCAAAAAGCTCCGGAAGGGGCGTTCCCCGCTGGAGCAGCTCCGCCTGCAGCATCTCTACGAAGCCCCGCAGCTCCCGCAGCACCGCCCGCTTCCGCCGCAGCAGACCTGTGAGCGCCTGCCCGGCCAGCAGCGCCCCAAAAAGCAGCAGCGCCGCCCCCAGCAGCCGGATCACAGCACCTGCGGCATGGGCTGCAGCGTATAGCTCCGGCGGCCCTCCTGCGTCTGGATCAGGATCACCTGGCGGAATGCGCCAGCCGCCAGCAGGCTCTGATAGGCGGGCCGCCGGGTCAGGTCCGCCAGCGTGCTGCCGTGGGCCGTTGCCAGCAGCTGGCAGCCGCAGCCCAGACAGGAAAGCAGGCTTTTGCAGTCCTCCTCCTCGGTGATCTCGTCCACCGCCAGGATCTGGGGCGACATGGCGCGCAGCAGCATTGGGATGGTCTCCCGCTTTTTGCCGCCGGACATAACGTCGCACTGCCCGATCCGGAACCGGGGCGCGCCGCCGGAGCAGGCGGCGATCTCATAGCGCTCGTCTGCCACGGCCACCCGGAAGCGCTCTGAGAGCCGGCGGCACAGCTCCCGCAGCAGCGTCGTCTTGCCCGCGCCCGGCGGGGCCAGGATCAGCGTGCTCTGAAAGCCGCCGGGGCCGGCGATGGGCAGCTCATAGCCCGCATCCTCCAGCTGCCGCGCCACGCGGATATTCACCGAGGAAAGGCCCCGGAGCGCCCGGCCTCTCCCCTCCGGCGCCTGGGCGCAAAGGCCGATCCGGTGGCCGTATTTGGTGGTCAGAAAGCCCTGGCGCAGCTGCTCCAGATAAGTATGCACCGAGCTTTCCGTGGCGCGGGCCAGAAGCTCGTCCAGCTCCGCCTTTACGGGGAGCACCGGCTCCTTCCCCAGGCGCACTGTTTTCCCCGCGACCGTCGCCGCCAGCGGGCGCTCCAGCCGCACCCGAAGCTCCTCGCACTGCGCCCGCTGCTCCTCCGACAGACTGTAAGCCGCCCGCCAGAGCCGTTCCGGCAGCAGCGCCGCCGCCGTGTGAAAGCTTTTCATCAGATCCATGGTTTGCTGCATATTCTCATCTCCCTTGCTCCAAAGGTATGTCCGGCCTGTCCGATCCAGAACCGGAAGCGGCAGATTTTTTCGCCGGCCTGCGATATCCCGCAGACGCGGCAATGGGATCTTGGGTTGCGTTTTTTGCCGGAGCGTGCTATACTGACGCAGTAAAAAACCCGCAGAAGGAGCGCGAGCATTCCCATGAATATTTGGCACGATGTAAACCCGGAGCGGATCCATCCCGACGACTTTCTGGCCGTTATCGAGATCCCCAAGGGCAGCAAGAAGAAATATGAGCTGGACAAGGAAACCGGCTTTATCATTCTGGACCGGATCCTTTATACCTCAACCCATTACCCCGCAAACTACGGCTTTATCCCCCGCACCTACGGCGATGACAACGATCCGCTGGATGTTTTGGTGCTGTGCTCAGAGGCTCTGGAGCCGCTGACGCTGGCGCGCTGCTACCCCATCGGCTATATCTCCATGACCGACGGCGGCAAAAACGATGAAAAGATCATCGCCATTCCCTTCTCCGACCCCATGTATAATATGTATCACGACATCATGGATCTGCCGGGGCATATTTTTGACGAGATGGCCCATTTCTTCTCCGTTTATAAGGCGCTGGAGGGCAAGGAGGCCATGGCCGGCGATGTGAACGGCCGGGAAGCGGCCATCCAGATCATTTCCGCCGCTCTGCATAACTACCGGATCCATTTCTGCGGCCAGCACGAATAAAAAACAGCAAAAGCAAGCCCGCGTTCCTGTTCGGAACGCGGGCATTTTCCTGTCTTGCATTTCGCTTTACAGCGCTTCCAGCGCCTGATCCCAGGCGGTACGCCAGCAATCGGAGGGCATCCGCCAGGCGCTTCTGGGCGAAAGGCTCAGCGGGCCGATCATGGGACCGTCCGGCATACAGGAGCGCTTATACTGTTGGGTAAAGAATCGCTGGCAGCAGCGCTTCAGCCAGTGGGCGACGGTTTTTTCGTCATACTCGCCCCGGAAGGCATAGCAGGCCATGCGGAAGATCTTTTCGGGCGTGAAGCCGTAGCGCAGCAGATAATAAAGGAAGAAATCGTGCAGCTCGTAGGGGCCGACCAGATCCTCGGTCTTCTGGACGATCTTTTCGCCGTCTGCCGGCAGTAGCTCCGGGGAGACGGGGGTGTCCAGAATATCCTTCAAAATGGCGCCCAGCGCCGCATTGCCGCAGGCCTCCGCATACCAGCGCACCACCTGTCGGATCTGGGTCTTGGGGATGCCGGCGTTGACGCCGTACATGCTCATATGATCGCCGTTGTAGGTGGCCCAGCCCAGAGCCAGCTCGCTGAAGTCGCCGGTCCCGACCACGATCCCGCCCAGCTCGTTGGAAAGATCCATGAGCACCTGGGTGCGCTCCCGGGCCTGGGCGTTTTCAAAGGTCACATTATGATCGGCGGGGGCATGGCCGATGTCGGCAAAATGCCGCTCCACCGCGTTGCCGATGGGGATGCAGCGCATGGGGATGCCCAGCTCCCGGCACAAAAGCTCCGCATTGCTGCGGGTGCGGCTGGTGGTGCCGAAGCAGGGCATGGTGACGGCGGCCACCTGCGCCGGGCTCTGGCCCAGCAGCTCCATGGCCTTGTGGCAGACCAGAAGGGTCAGGGTGGAATCCAGTCCGCCGGAGACGCCAACCACCGCGGCTCTTGCATGGATATGCTCCAGCCGGTGGGCCAGGGCATGGCTCTGCATCAGGAAGATATGCCGGCATTCCTCCGCCTGCGCCGCCGGGTCCTCCGGCAGGTAGGGATCCCTTGCGATCTTCCGGGTGAGCTTCGTCTCCGTCTGCGTTATGGAAAAGGGCACGCAGTCCGGCCGGGGCTCGCCGCTCTGCGCGGGATAGGTCGTGGTCTTGCGCCGCTGGGCGGCCAGACGCTGCACGTCGATCTCCGTTATGGCAAGGCCCGTCTCGAAGGGCTTCTTTTCCGTCAGGATCTCACCGTTTTCACAAATGATCTGCTGGCCGGAAAAGACCTGGTCGCCGGTGCTCTCCTGGGGGCCTGCCACAGAGAGGATATAGCCGCAGCGGAGCTTCTGGCTCTGGGCGACGGCAAGGATCTGATGCTCCTGCACCCGGCCGATGCCGTCGTGACTGGCACACAGGTTGCCGATGATGGTCGCCCCCTGCCGGCACATCTCCGCCGCCGGGGAAACGGGGACCCAGAGGTCCTCGCAGATCTCCAGCCCCACGGTGAAATCCGGATTTTCCCGGCAGGCAAAGCGCTGGCCCGGCCCGAAGGGCGCATATTCCTCCCCGCCCAGGCAGAGATAGCTGATCCCCTTCGGCGCAGGCTGGAAGATGCGGCTCTCGTAAAACTCCTCATAGTTGCACAGGTTCACCTTGGGCACGACGCCCAGGATTTCCCCCTGATACAGCATCACGCCGCAGTTGAACAGCTTGCCCAAATGCCGCACCGGCATTCCCACCGCCAGCAGCAGCTCCAGCCCCGCCGTCTCCCGGCGCAGATATGCCAGCGCCTGCTCCGCAGAGTCCAGCAGGGTCTTCTGGAAAAACAGATCCGCGCAGGTATAGCCGGTGATGGAAAGCTCCGGCGTGATCAGCAGCTTTGCGCCCTGCGCCGCCGCCTGCCGCGCGGCCTCCAGGATCCTTTCCGCGTTATACCCGCAGTCCGCCAGACGCAGCTCCGGCGCCACGGACGCAACCTTGATAAATCCATCCTTCATGGAAAACAGCTCCTTTCAGGCCCTGCCCCGGACGCGGCCGGGACGTTCTGGTTCTTATTATAACTTTTTCCGGCAAAAAGGCAAGAAAATCATGGCGGAAATCCCGGAGATGTGTTATGATGGCAGAAGAATGGAGGGAAGCGCCTTGAACGGCTGTATGCTATGCCCCCGCGCCTGCGGCGCGGACCGGTCGGTCTCGCCGGGCTTCTGCGGCATGGGAACGCAGATCCGCCTGGCCAGGGCGGCCAGACACCTCTGGGAGGAACCCTGCATCAGCGGGGAAAAGGGCTCCGGAACGGTGTTTTTCTCCGGCTGCACGCTGGGCTGCGTTTTTTGCCAGAACCGGAGGATCAGCCGCGAGGGCTTCGGCGTGGAGGTTTCGCCCCGACGGCTGGCGGAGATCTTCACCGCGCTGGAGCAGAGCGGCGTCCACAACCTGAATCTTGTCACGCCCACCCACTTTACTCCCCAGATCCTGCAGGCGCTTTCTCTGGCAAAGCCCGGGATCCCCGTGGTGATGAACTGCGGCGGCTATGAGCGGGTGGAGACGCTGCGGCTGTGGGAGGGCAGCGTTGACGTCTATCTCCCCGATCTGAAATATTTCAGTCCGACGCTCTCCGGAAAATACTCCGGCGCGGCAGATTATTTTGAAGCGGCGTCCCGGGCCATTCTGGAGATGCACCGGCAGCAGCCCCGGCTGGTCTATTCCGGCGGGCTGCTCACCCGGGGGCTCATCGTGCGGCATCTGGTGCTGCCCGGCTGCATGCGGGATTCCCTGCGGCTGATGGATTGGCTCCACGACAATCTGCCGGCGGATTCCTTTTTGCTGAGCCTCATGAGCCAATACACCCCAACGCCGGCCTGCAAGGCCTTTCCGGAGCTGGACCGGCGGATCACCACCTATGAATATGAAACGGTGGCGGAGCGGGCGCGGGCGCGGGGCCTGCAGGGCTTTGGACAGGAGCGACGCTCCGCCCGGGAGGAATATACGCCGCCCTTCGATCTGGAGGGCGTTTTGCCCGAAAAGCCGCTGAAAAAACAGGAACATCAATAGATCAAGAACGTCTGTAAGGAGGAAACGCAAATGTATCAGAAAGAGATCGAGGCCTATTTTGCGGACAAGCAGGAGCAGATCCTGGCGGATATCGCCCGTCTGGTCCGCATCAAGAGCGAGCGGGAGACCATGCAGGAGGGCATGCCCTTCGGCAAGGGGCCCTATGAAGCCCTGATGGAGAGCAAAAAGCTGGCGGAGGAGCGGGGGCTTTCCACCAAAAACTTTGACAACTATGTGATCACCGCGGAGGCCGGTCCCCAGCCGGCCTATCTGGGCATTCTGGCCCATGTGGACGTGGTCAGCGAGGGCTCCGGCTGGACCATGCCGCCCTATGAGATGACCGTCCGGGACGGCCGCATCTACGGCCGCGGCACCGCCGACGACAAGGGGCCTGCCGTTGTTGCGCTTTGGGCGCTGAAGGCCGCCAAGGAGCTCTGCCCCCAGCTGAAAAAGGGCGTTCGTCTGATCCTTGGCTCCGCCGAGGAGACGGGCAGCGAGGATCTGGATCATTATCTGCCGCTGGAGGCCGCGCCGCCGGTGAGCTTCTCTCCCGACGCGGAATATCCCGTGATCAACATTGAAAAGGGCAGCTATAAGCCCGTGTTCGGCGCGAAATGGGACGAGGATCCCGCGCTGCCCCGGGTCTGCGCCATCCATGGCGGCACCACCACCAACATCGTCACCCGGGAATGCGACGCCTGGCTGGAGGGCATCTCCGCCGAAGCGGTCCGCCCCTATGCGGAAAAGCACCAGGCGGAGACCGGCGTTGCCTTCACCCTGACGGAGGAAAAGGGAAAGCTGCATCTCCATGCCCTGGGCGTCAGCGCCCACGCCGCTTCTCCCGAGACGGGCAAAAACGCTCAGATCGCCATGCTGGGCCTGCTGGCCGCGCTGCCGCTGGCAGATTCCTGCGGGCAGGAGAGCATCCGCAATCTGGCCCGGCTCTTCCCCTTCGGCGATAATTACGGTCAGGCCCTGGGCGTGGCGCAGGAGGATGAGATCTCCGGAAAGCTGACGCTGGTGCTCTCCAAGCTGCAGCTGGACCTGACGGGCTTTACCGCCCAGTTCGACAGCCGCTGCCCCCTCTGCGCCAACGAGGGCAACGTGCGCTTTGTGGTGGAAAAGGCCTTTGACGAATGCCATTTCGAGATCCTGGAGCGGCCCCGGATGTCTGCGCCCCACCATACGCCCGCCGATTCCGTCCTGTGCCAGACGCTGCTCCGCACCTATGAGGCTTATACCGGCCTGAAGGGCGAATGCCTTGCCATCGGCGGCGGCACCTATGTCCACGAGATCGAGGGCGGCGTTGCCTTTGGCTGCGCTCTGCCCGGAACGGACAACCGGATGCATGGCGCAGACGAGTTTGCCGTCATCGATGAGCTGATGCTCAGCGCGAAAATGTTCACCGACGTGATCCTGCAGCTCTGCAGCTGAGCCGCATTCCCGGAAAGCTTCGAAAGGCAGCCCAAACGGGCTGCCTTTTTTGTATAAAGCTATTATTCTTTACAGCTTCTGAGGTTGCGTACAAAGCTCCCGCAGGGGGCATTCGCCGCACCGGGGGCTGCGGGCCGTACAGACGTCCCGGCCGAAATGCACGAAGCGGTGGCACAGGCTGGCCTGCTCCGCAGGCTCCACCACCTGCTTCAGCGCCAGCTCCACCTTATAAGGATCCTTCCCGCAGGCCGGCGGCACCAGCCCCAGCCGATTGCTGATGCGGATGCAATGGGTATCCGCTACGATGGCCGGCTTGCCGTAAATGTCGGAAAGGATCAGGTTGGCCGTTTTCCGGCCCACGCCGGGCAGGGTCAGCAGCTCCTCCATGGTGTCCGGCACTCTGCCGCCAAAGCGCTCCAGCAGCAGATTTGCGCTGCTTTTGATATCGTTTGCCTTGGTGCGGAACAGGCCGCAGGGCTTGACGATGGCGCAGAGCTCCTCCAGATCCGCCTCCGCCAGGGCCTGAAGCGTGGGATAGCGGGCGTAAAGCTCCTTCGTCACCACATTCACCCGGGCATCGGTGCATTGGGCCGAGAGCCGGGTGGAAAACAGCAGCTCATAATCCTTTTCCGCCACCAGCGAGCAGGTGTCCGGATAGCGCCTCTTCAGGATATCCACCACCGCCGCCGCTTTTTCCTTTGTTGTCACAGGTCAGATCACCGCCTAAATGTAAACTCCTCTTGAATTGATTATACAGCCGGATTGCAAATCCCGCAAGAACCGTTTATAATAAAGTTTATCCTACGAAAACAAAGAGGGGCTTTCATGAAACACAGATCCCGTTATGCGCCGTTTGTGCGGATCGTCGGCTTTGTTGGCCTGCTGCTGGGCTCTCAGCTGCTGGCCAGTCTGGCGGTGACGCTGATCCGCGGCCGCAGTCTTCTGTCCTCCGGCGGCAGCCTTGCAGAGATCGACGCCCAGCTGCTGGAGCTGATCAACGAACACCAGACCGAGCTTTTGCTGATCTCCTATGGGATCGTGATCCTGGTGCTGCTGCTGCTTGCCCGCAAAAATCACAAAGGCCTGGGCCAATATACCGGTCTTGACCGGAAAAGCACGCCGGCGCTGGTGCTTCTGGGCGCGGTTCTGGGGCTGGCGGCAGCCTTCTGGACCTCCATGGCCGTGGCGCTGTTTCCCTGGCCGAAGGCATGGGTCAGCGTTTATGAGGAGGCCTCCTCCACGCTCACCACGGCCTCTCCCCTGCTGGATGTGGCGGCCACCGTGCTGGCCGGCCCGGTGATCGAGGAGCTTTTGTTCCGCGGTCTGATCTACGAGGCCTTCTGCGCCATGGTCCCGGCCGGGGCTGCGGCTATTTTTCAGGGGATCCTGTTCGGCGGCGTCCATTCCAGTCCCATCTGGATGATCTACGCCGGGGCGGTGGGCTGTATTCTGGGCTATGTGCGCAAGCGCACTGACAGCCTGCGGCCCTGCATCGCCATGCACATCGTCTTTAACGGCTCCTCCTTCCTGTTTTCCTGGTTTGCGGAGCATTACGGAGAAAACGGCACGGCCATCGTGCTGGCCTTTCTCGGCAGCGCGGCGCTGCTGCTGGCGGCGCTGTCTGCCATCAACCGCCGCACCGCCCCAAAAGCGCCGCCGGCGGAATAAAAGCAGTCCATTCGGAAGAAAGTAAATAAATGAATCACACAAATGGAGGAAACGATCATGGCAGAAAACCGCATCCCCAAGCGCAGCGAGGTCAAAAAGGAAAACACCTGGGCCACCGAGGATATCTTTCCCTCCGACGCCGCCTGGAGCGCAGAGTATGAGATCCTGAAGGACCTTCCCGGCCAGTGTGCCGCCTTCCAGGGCAGGCTGGGCCGCAGCGCCGCTGATCTGCTGGCCTATTTCAAGGCCTCTGACGAGGCGGAGCGCCGCCTCATGCTGCTTTTTAACTACGCCTCCCGCAAGGGCGACGAGGACATGGGCAACAGCTTTTATCAGGATATGCGCAGCAAGGCCATGTCGCTGGCTGTGGCCCTGGAGAGCGCCGTGGCCTTTGCCGTCCCTGAGCTGCTGGCCATCCCCGACGAGACGCTGGAGCGCTTTTTTGCGGAGGAGCCCACGCTGACGGTCTACCGCCGCCCCATCCAGAAGGTCCGCCGCATGAAGGCGCACATCCTCTCTCCCCAGGAGGAGGCCCTGCTGGCCGCTGCCGGCGAGATCTCCAACGCCCCCTCCTCCATCGCCTCCAGCTTCCGCAACGCGGACCTGCGCTTCCCCGACGTTACCGACAGCAAGGGCCAGACCCATCCTCTGACCCAGGAGAGCCTTGTGTTCCTGCTGCGGGGCGACGACGCCGCTTTGCGCAAGACCACCTTTGAGACCTTCTACAACACCCTTTACGGCTACCGCAATTCCCTGGCCACCATGCTGGACAGTCAGTTCCGGCAGCTGATCTTCCACGCAAAGGCCCGGCATTACGATTCCACGCTGGAGGCCGCGCTGGACGGCACGGAGGTCCCCACCTCGGTCTATCACAGCCTGATCGAGGCCGTCCATAACAATCTGGACAAAATGTATCGCTACATGGCCCTGCGGAAAAAGCTGCTGGGGCTGGATGAGCTGCATATGTATGACGTTTACACGCCCATCGTGGCGGAGGCCTCCCAGCCCATCTCCTTTGAACAGGCCAAGCAGAACGTGCTGGAAGCCCTGGCCGTTCTGGGCGAGGATTATATCTCCATTCTCAGGGAAGGCTTCGACCACCGCTGGATCGACGTTTATGAAAACGAGGGCAAGCGCGGCGGCGCCTATTCTGCCGGCGGCGACCCCCATCCCTATGTGCTGCTCAACTTCAAAAGCGATCTGGACAGCCAGTTCACCCTGGCCCACGAAATGGGCCACTCCCTGCACAGCTATTATTCCCGAAAGAACCAGCCCCAGTGCACTGCGGGCTATGTGATCTTCGTGGCCGAGGTGGCCTCCACCTGCAATGAGGTGCTGATGATGCAGCATCTGCTGAAAACCACCACCGACAAAAAGCAGCGGGCCTATCTGATCAACCACTTCCTGGAGCAGTTCCGCACCACGCTCTATCGCCAGACCATGTTCGCCGAGTTTGAAAAGATCATGGGCGAAGCCGCCGAGGGCGGCCAGGCGCTTACCGCCGACTTCCTCTGCAAGGCCTATCACGACCTGAACAAGCTCTATTACGGCGATCAGATGGTGGTGGATCAGGGCATCGCCATGGAGTGGGCCCGCATTCCGCACTTCTATTATGATTATTATGTGTTCCAGTATGCCACCGGCTTCTCTGCCGCCATCGCCATCGCCATGCGCATCCTGAAGGAGGGCGCTCCCGCCGTGGCGGATTATAAGAAATTCCTTTCCTCCGGCGGCAGCCAGGACCCCATCTCCCTTTTGAAGATCGCCGGCGTGGATATGGCCTCTCCCAAGCCCGTCAACGACGCGCTGGAGCTGTTCGGCCAGCTGCTGGACGAAATGGAACAGCTGACGAAATAAGCGGCGGCTTTTTGAAAAGCGCTTGAAATGATCTTTCAGGCATGATAATATGATATCGCACATTAGATGAAAGAAGGATCCTCATGTTTTCCATCGTCACCGACACCTCCGCCAATCTGGACACCGCGCTGCTGCAGCAGCGGCAGATCAGCGTGATCCCCTTCCATTATTATCTGGACGGGCAGGAGCAGACCTGCCATGCGCTGGACGCCTTCGACGGCCCCTCCTATTATGCCGCCATGCGCGCAGGGCGCAAGGCCTCCACATCCCAGATCCCGCCGCAGGAATATATCGATTTCTTCCGGCCCATGCTGAAGCGCGGCGAGGATATCCTGCTGGTGAGCATGTCCTCCGGCATCAGCGGCGCTTATGCCTCCGCCTGTATGGCGGCCCACCAGCTGCGGGAGGAGTTTCCCCAGCGGCAGATCATTCTTGTGGACACCTTCAGCGCTTCGCTGGGCGAGGGCCTGATGGCGCTGCGGGCAGCCGACTGCCGGGATCAGGGGATGCCGCTGCTGGAGACGGCCAACCTTCTCAACGAGCTGCGCTATCATATGTGTCAGGTCTTCACCGTAGGCGATCTGAAATATCTCCGCGCCGCAGGCCGGCTGTCCAATCTGGCCTCCATGCTGGGCATCGCCCTGCACATCAAGCCCCTGCTGAAGGGCAACGAGGAGGGCAAGATCGTGGGCTTCGGCAAGGTCATCGGCCGGGAAAAATCCATCCGCGCCCTGGCGGAGCAGTATGAGGCCTATGTGCAGGACGCCGGCGCCCAGACCGTCGGCATCGCCCATGGCGACTGCCCCCAGGACGCCGCCCTTCTGGCGGAGCTTTTGAACCGCAATATGCCGCCCCGGGAGATCATGACGGTCTGCTATGAGCCCGTCACCGGCGCGCATGTGGGTCCGGGGACGCTGGCGCTGTTTTTCTTCGGCGACAAAGCCTTCCGCACCGCCAGACACTGAACCCGTTTTTCTCTCATACAAAACGCCGCCGCAATGCGCAAGGCTTGCGGCGGCGCTGTTTTTTTCTGTGCTGCCATGAGCAAGGCTCCGGCGGAGCCTTTGCCGGCGGGAATTGTAAAGCGGGGTAAACTTTTGGTTTTGGAAAAAACCGCGTTTTTCTGAAAAATGGAAGGGATTTTTCCGGAATCCACCGCTGTGGAAAAAGGATCTCGCCTGATTTTCCGCGGGTTATTCACATTCTCCACAGGGTTTTCCACAAAACGAGCCGGTGAAAAACCGAAAACAATTTGTAATTTTCCGTCGAGATCGCGTATCTTTTGTCTCCCGACAGGTCAAAGCAGCGTTTCCCGGTCCAGCGAGCGGTATTGGATGGCCTCTGCCGCGTGCAGCTCGGAGATCTGTTCCTCCCCGGCCAGGTCGGCAATGGTCCGGGCCACCTTCAGGATCCGATCGTAGGACCGGGCGGAAAGGCCAAGCCTGTCAAAGGCTCCCTCCATCAGCAGCCGGGCCTCCTCCGTCAGCGGGCAGCAGTCCAGCATCATGCCGGGCAGCAGCTGGGCATTGCAGTAGATGCCCGTCCCGGCATAGCGGCGCTTCTGGATGTCCCGGGCCCGGTTGACCCGCTCCCGGATGTGCTCCGAGCTTTCTGCGGGCTTCCGGTCCTTCAGCTGCTCATAGGGAACGCTGGGCACATTGATGTGCAGGTCGATCCGGTCCAGCATGGGGCCGGAGATCTTCTTGCGGTAATTGCGGATGCTCTGCTCCGAACAGGTGCATCGGCCGGAGGGATGACCGAAATAGCCGCAGCGGCAGGGATTCATGGCGCACACCAGCATAAAGCGGCTGGGATAGGTGCAGCTGCCGCTGATGCGGGAGACGGTGACCTGTCCGTCCTCCAGCGGCTGGCGCAGGGTCTCGATCACATCCCGGCGAAACTCCGGCAGCTCATCCAGAAACAAAACGCCGTTGTGGGAAAGGGAGATCTCCCCCGGCCGGGTCCGTCCTGCGCCGCCGCCGGCCATGCCCACGGCGGAGACCGTATGATGGGGGCTGCGGAAGGGCCGGGCCTGGAGCATGGGCTGATGCTTGCCCAAAAGCCCCGCCACGGAATAGACCTTGCTGCTCTCCAGCGATTCCTCCAGCGTCAGATCCGGCAGGATGGAGGGCAGGCGCTTGGCCAGCATGCTCTTGCCGCTGCCCGGCGGGCCGATCATCAGGATATGGTGGGAGCCGGCGGCGGCGATCTCCAGCGCACGCTTGACGCTCTCCTGCCCCATCACGTCGGCAAAGTCCAGGCTGTCCGGCCGGACGGTATGAAATTGGAAGGGCGGCTCCGGCGGGATGGGCTCCGCGCCCTCCAGATGCCGGGTCAGCTGGGCCACATCCCGGACGGGATAGACCGTCAGCCCCTGGCAGACGCTGGCTTCCGCGGCGTTTTCCGCCGGGACGAAGAGGGCCGTCAGCCCCGCCTCCCGGGCGGCCATGGCCATGGGCAGTACGCCGGAGGCCGGCTGGAGCCTGCCCTCCAGGGTCAGCTCGCCCAGAAAGCCTGCGTCGGCAGGCGGGGGCGGGAGCTGGCCGGAGGCGCACAGCAGACCCACCAGCATGGGCAGATCGTAGACCGGACCCTCCTTTTTCAGGTCGCCGGGGGCAAGATTCACCGTGATGCGCCGCTGAGGAAAATTGAAGCCGCAGTTTTTCACCGCCGCCCGGACCCTGTCCCGGGCCTCCTTCACCGAAGCGTCCGGCAGACCCACGATTTCAAATTGCGGCAGCCCGCCGCTGAGATCGCACTGACACAGCACCGGCTGGCCCTTGATGCCAACGATCCCGCAGGAATGGATATTTGCTACCATAGCGCTTTCCTCCCGCTGTTTTCTCTTTGTTCCGGCGTGTTTTTCCGGACGCCGGTTTTTTCCATCATAGCATATTCTGTTTCCTCATGCAATCGAAAGGGCGCTTTTCCGGGGAGATTTCGGCGGATTTCGCCCGAAAGGCGGCAAAATGCCTGAAATTTCGGCGGGTTTTCGCTTCCGCGCCCAAAAGGCAATGGAAGTTTGTCTGTTTTTTCGAAAAAAAATGCGAGAAAGCAGTTTACATCCCGGGCTTTTCCTGCTAAAATAAAGCTTGGTCTACTATGTCCGTTTTTTAACCTTGCAAATATAAAAGGAGGCAATCCATCTATGGCAAGAAAAATGAAATCCATGGACGGCAACAACGCCGCGGCGCATGTATCCTATGCATTCACCGAAGTTGCTGCCATCTACCCCATCACGCCCTCCAGCCCCATGGCCGATTTTGTTGACCAGTGGTCCGCCAATGGTCTGAAGAACATCTTCGGCAATCAGGTGAAGGTCGTGGAGATGCAGTCCGAAGCCGGCGCCGCCGGCGCGGTCCACGGCAGTCTGGGCACCGGCGCCCTGACCACCACCTACACCGCGTCCCAGGGCCTGCTGCTGATGATCCCCAACATGTACAAGATCGCAGCAGAGCAGCTTCCCTCCGTGTTCCATGTTTCCGCCCGTACCGTCTCCACCCACGCGCTGAACATCTTCGGCGATCATTCCGACGTGTACGCCTGCCGTCAGACCGGCTTCGCCATGCTGTGCGAGACCAACCCGCAGGAGGTCATGGATCTGGCTCCCGTGGCTCATCTGGCCGCGCTGGAGGGCAAGGTCCCCTTCATCAACTTCTTCGACGGCTTCCGCACTTCTCACGAGATCCAGAAGATCGCCGTCTGGGATTTTGAGGATCTGAAGGAGCTCTGTCCCATGGACGCCGTCAAGGCCTTCAAGGAGCACGCTCTGAACCCCGAGCATCCCGCTATGCGCGGCTCTCATGAGAATGGCGATATCTTCTTCCAGAACCGCGAGGCCTGCAACCGTTACTATGACGAGCTGCCCGCCGTGGTCGAGAAGTATATGCACAAGATCAACGAGAAGCTGGGCACTGATTATCAGCTGTTCAACTACTACGGCGCCGCCGATGCGGACCGCGTGATCGTCGCCATGGGCTCCATCAACGACGTGGCCGAGGAAGTCATCGACTACCTGAACGCCCACGGCGAGAAGGTCGGCCTGGTGAAGGTCCGCCTGTTCCGTCCGTTCGTGGCCGAGAAGCTGCTGGCTGCCATTCCCGCCTCCTGCAAGCAGATCGCCGTTCTGGACCGCACCAAGGAGCCCGGCTCCCTGGGCGAACCCCTGTATCAGGATGTGGTCACCGCTCTGGCCAATGCCGGCCGCACCGACATCAAGGTCTTCGGCGGCCGCTACGGTCTGGGCTCCAAGGACACGCCTCCCGCATCCGTCTTCGCCATCTACACCGCCATGCAGAACGGCACCATCCAGCGCCAGTTCACCATCGGCATCGTGGACGATGTGACCAACCTGTCTCTGCCTGAGGATAAGAACGCACCCAACACCGCCGCGGAAGGCACCATCGAGTGCAAGTTCTGGGGTCTGGGCGGCGACGGCACTGTCGGCGCCAACAAGAACTCCATCAAGATCATCGGCGACCATACCGACAAGTATGTCCAGGCTTACTTCCAGTATGACTCCAAGAAGACCGGCGGCGTCACCATCAGCCATCTGCGCTTTGGCGACAAGCCCATCAAGAGTCCCTATTACATCAACAAGGCCGACTTCGTCGCCTGCCACAATCCCTCTTATGTGGTCAAGGGCTTCAAGATGGTCCAGGATGTGAAGCCCGGCGGCATCTTCATGATCAACTGCCAGTGGACTCCCGAAGAGCTGGATCACCATATGCCCGCGGAATCCAAGCGCTATATCGCCCAAAACAACATTCAGCTCTATACCATCAACGCCATTGACCTGGCCATCGAGATCGGTATGGGCAAGCGCAACAACACCATCCTGCAGTCTGCGTTCTTCTCCCTGGCCAAGGTCATGCCCGAGGCCGAGGCCATTGAATACATGAAGGCTGCCGCCACCAAGTCCTACCTGAAGAAGGGCCAGGATGTGGTGGATATGAACCACAAGGCCATCGATCTGGGCGCCACCGCCTATAAGAAGATCGAGATCCCCGCTTCCTGGGCGACTGCACAGGATCCCGCCGATACCGCCGTTCTGGAGGGCAAGCCTGAGCTGGTCAAGATGGTCAAGACCATCCTGAACCCCGTGGGCAAGATGGATGGCGACAGCCTGCCCGTCTCCGCCTTTATGGATCATGTGGACGGCCAGTTCGAGCTGGGTGCTTCCGCTTATGAGAAGCGCGGCGTTGCCGTTACCGTTCCCAGCTGGGACGCTTCCAAGTGCATCCAGTGCAACCAGTGCTCCTATGTCTGCCCCCACGCTACCATCCGTCCCTACGCTCTGACCGAGGCTGAGGTCGCCGCCGCTCCCGCAGGCCTGAAGACCGCTCCCATCAAGGCCGGCAAGGGCAAGGATGTTTACACCTACGCCATGGGCGTTTCTCCCCTGGATTGCATGGGCTGCGGCGTGTGCGTGGGCGTCTGCCCCGTCAAGGCCATCACCATGGTCCCCCAGGAGCAGGAGGCTGCTCAGGAAAAGGTCTGGGATTATCTGGTGTCCGAGAAGGTCGCCGACAAGCCCGATATGCAGGATAACACCGTCAAGGGCAGCCAGTTCAAGCAGCCCTATCTGCAGTTCTCCGGCTCCTGCGCCGGCTGCGCCGAGACCTCTTATGCCCGCCTGGTGACCCAGCTGTTCGGCGATCGGATGTATATCTCCAACGCCACCGGCTGCTCCTCCATCTGGGGCGGTCCCGCTGCCACCTCTCCTTTCTGCACCGACAAGAAGGGTCACGGTCCCGCCTGGATCAACTCCCTGTTCGAGGATAACGCCGAGCATGGCCTGGGCATGGCTGTTGCCGTCAAGTATCGCCGCAACACCCTGGCCGAGACCGTTAAAAAGCTCATCGCCGTGGATTACTGCGATGCCGATCTGAAGGCCGCCGGCCAGGCCTGGCTGGATGTCATGAATGAAGGCGAAGCCTCCAAGGTTGCCGCTGCCAAGCTGGTGGAAGAGCTGAACGCCTCCGTCGTGGACGGCTGCACCTGCGAGGCCTGCACCCTGGGCCGCGCCGTTCTGGCCGACAAGGATCTGCTGGTCAAGAAGAGCCAGTGGATCTTCGGCGGCGATGGCTGGGCTTATGATATCGGTTACGGCGGTCTGGACCATGTCCTGGCCTCCGGCGAGGATGTTAATGTCTTCGTTTTCGATACCGAGGTCTATTCCAACACCGGTGGACAGGCTTCCAAGGCTTCCAATATCGGTCAGGTGGCGCAGTTCGCCGCTGCCGGTAAGGACATGAAGAAGAAGTCCCTGTCTGAGATCACCATGGCTTACGGCTATGTGTATGTGGCTCAGGTCGCGATGGGCGCCAACCCCGCTCAGACCATCAAGGCCATTATCGAGGCCGAGGCTTACCATGGACCCTCTCTGATTATCGGCTATTCTCCCTGCGAGATGCACTCCATCAAGGGCGGCATGACCAACTGCCAGGCCGAGATGAAGAAGGCCGTCGAGTGCGGCTACTGGAACCTGTTCCGCTTCAATCCCGCTGCCGACAAGAAGTTCACGCTGGATTCCAAGGCTCCCGCCGGCGGCTATCAGGAGTTCCTGATGAATGAAGCCCGCTACAGTCGTCTGACCCGTGAATTCCCCGAGCGCGCCACCGTCCTGTTCGCCAAGAACGAAGCCGCCGCCAAGGAGCGCTACGAGTATTTGCTGAAGCTGGTGGATGTGTACGACAAGGACTAATTCCTGTCCCGTGCCTTTCCCCTGCTGAACCCGCATGATAAGGCCCGCCCTCAAACTTGAGGGCGGGCCTTTTGCAGGAAAAGAGCCCGGCCGAAGCCGGGCTTTGCTTTTCTGATATTCTGTTATTCTTCCCCGTCCGGAATGTCCAGCAGCTGGGGCGTGTGGCCGGTGAAGGGGAAATAGATCTCCGTCAGGTCCCGGGTCCGCAGGGCCACGGTGGCCGTGTTGACGCAGGGATGCACATAGATCTCCTCCAGCGACAGCAGCTCCCGGTCCATCAGCAGCCGCACCTGATGCTCTGCGTCAAAGACCAGCCCCAGCGGCGTGATGGCGCCGGGATGGACGCCCAGCAGCTCATAGAGCTTGTCCGCCTCGCCAAAGCTCAGGCGGGAAGCGCCGATAAGCTTGGAGACCACAGAGGTCTTGAAGCGCTTGTCCTCCCGGATCAGCAGCAGGTAAAACACGGTCTTCTGCCGGTTGCTGAGAAACAGATTTTTGCAGAAGGCCTGCGCCGCGCCGGGCCGGCGCAGCTGCGCTTCCACGGCGGAAAGCTCCTCCATGCTGGAAGCGGCAGGGTGCTCCGCCTTGCGGAAGGGAATATTCAGGCACCGCAGCAGCCCATAGATCTCGTTGGGATCAGCCCGATTCATAAAAACTACCTCCCGAAATGGAAAAACTGACAGAACGATTATAACAGCGCGCTGCGTCTGTGTCAACGCGTCCCGGAGCGCATAGGATAGAACAGCCGGCCAAAGGCCGGCGCTACAGAAAGGCGGTGTTTTTTCATGTGCTGCTGCCAATACCAAACCAATACCTGCGGCTGCTGCAGCTGCTGCAGCTGCTCGAGTTGCTCCGGCTGCGGACAGTGCAGCGGAGCTGTCCAGACCGGCCAGGCCTCTTACCTTGTCTATCGTTACCGGTATGAGAACGTTCCCATGCAGACCTATTACGGCCCGGGCTATACCACCGAAAATGTTTTGGAAAGCATGGATCGTTCCCTGCAGCGTATCGCTGTCAGATTCTGACCCTCTGCAGGCTCCCGGTCATCTGTTCAGCAAAAAGGCGGCTCTTGCCGCCTTACATCCGCCGCCCTTCTGCCGCTCCCCCGATGGCCGCTCGGGGGAGCTTTTTGCTGCCCGCAAGGCACAAGCAAAGCGGGCGTCTGCTCCAGACGCCCGCCAAACGCTTTCGCGGTCTTTTACCGGATGGGGAAATCGAAATAGGTATCGGGATAGGGCTCGGGATTCACGCTGAAGTGCCACCATTCGCACTCATAGGGCTCGAAGCCAACGGCCAGCATGGCGTCCCGAAGGATATAGCGGTTTTTCCTCTGCTCCGGGGTGATCTCGTCACAGTCGGGCCAGCTGCGGGGATCCATATAGTCAAAGCCGCAGCCCATATCCAGCTCCTGATGGGTCTTGGCGTCCACAATGGTCAGATCCACCGCCTTGGCGCGGGTATGACCGGACTTTCTGGCGATATAGCCCTCGTCAAACATCCGGGCCTTTTCCAGGTTGGGATACTGGATGGGCTTCCGCCGCACATCCGCCAGATCCTCGCCCCAGCGGCAGAAATCATCCACCGCCCGCTGGGGGCGATAGGCGTCAAAAAACTTCATCACGTAGCCCTGCTTCCGCAGGATCTCCGCCGCCTTGACGCAGCCCTCGGCCACTTCCTTGGACATGACCACCAGCGGCTGCTCATAGCCGTCTGCCGGCCGGCCCATAAAATTATCGGTCCCGGCGTATTTCGCGTCGATGATGCAGTCCTCAATGAGCTCGTCGATATAAACGAAGCCCTCGGGCAGCTCATGCGCCTTGGGGACGCAGGCCGTGCTCTGATTCATAACAACATTCCTTTCTTTTTGATTATTTTCGCGGTCTTTGCCGCTGCTTTACCCCTATTATAGCACGATTTTTGGGATTGTAAACCCTCTCACAGGATGATCGGCTGCAGCTGCCGGCCCTCCAGCGCCGCGTCCAGCGCCGCTTCGCACAGGCCGAAATTTGCCGCCATGGAGCGGGGCTTTTTCTCCGGATCGTCCTGGCTGAAGGGCACGAAATACAGATCCCGCCGATTGAGCAGGCCGCCGATGTTTTTTGCGGCATTGCTGAGGGCGTCGTTGGTGGAAAGCGCCAGCACCACCGGACGGCCGTTGCGCAGCTGGGCCTTGATGGCCATAAGCACGGAGGTGTCCGTAATGCCCAGATTGAGCTTCGCCAGCGTGTTGCCCGTGCAGGGGGCCGCCAGCAATACGTCAAAAAGCTTTCCCGGCCCCACCTGCTCCGCCTCCGCAATGGTGCGCATGGGCTTGCGGCCTGTGATCTGCTCCAGCTCCCGCAGAAGGTCCTCCGCCCGGTAAAAACGGGTGTCGGTCTCCGCTGCCGCAGGCGAGAGCACCGCCGTCACCTCGTTGCTTTTGGCCAGCTGACGGATCACGGGCAGCACCTGGGAAAAGGTGCAGAAGGAGCCGGTCATGGCCACGCCGATCTTCTGATTTTTCATGTATGTTCCTCCTCACAAAGCGAATACACTGCATTACGGATGGCCAGCGCGCCGGACACCGGCGTCAGCAAGCCGGGCAGCGCCAGCGCCTGGACGGCCTTGATCTCCAGCGCCTTGGCCCATTCCCAATCCACGCCGCCGGGACGGGAGGCCAGATCCACCACCAGCGCCCCCGGCCGCAGCATCCGCAGCACCGGCTCCGGCAGCAGGCGCTCCGGCGCGGTATTGAAGATCACATCATATTCCCCGATCTCCTGCTCCAGCCGCCGGGAAAGGATGGGCCGCAGGCCTTCCCCCTTCAGCTGCCAAAGCTGCTCCTCCCGGCGCACCGCCACCGCCGTCCGGGCGCCCATGCCCTGCAGCAGCGCCGCCAGCGGCTTTCCGATATTGCCCCAGCCGATGACCAGCGCGTCGCTGCCATACAGGGTGCGCAGCCGGTGCTTCATGGCCACCTGCAGGGCGTTTTCCGCTGTGATCCGCCCGTTTTCCTGCTGGAAGGAGGGCAGGCTTCCATACTCCAGCAATCGAAAGCCTGCGTCACGGGCAGCGCGGCGCAAAGGCTCGCCGGCCCTGGCCGCGATCAGAATGCCCCCCGGCGGAGGCAGATTTTCCTGCCCCCATTTTTCCGGCTCTGGCAGCAGGCGGACCGGATATCCGTCTTCCCGCAGCAGATCACAGAGGATGTTCTGCCGCCGATCCCCCCGCAGGACCGCGAAATTCCATGCTTCTTTCAATCAGTCACCACCTCTTTCGCAGCATTCTATGAAAGAACTTGGTGCGCGGTGCAAAAAAGGCTATGCAAACGGCAAAAACTATGATAAACTGAGTTGACCCAAATATCGGGAATCATTCTTTCGGGCTTCGCCGGCTTTGTCCTGCGGCGGAGCCGAAAGGCAAAAGAGCCGCAGGCTCTGGGAAGGCATGGATTATGAACGATCAGCAGTTTGAAGCATATATCCGGGAGCAGCGCCCGATCCATCTGATCGGCATCGGCGGCGTCTCCATGCGGGCGCTGGCCCGCATGCTGCAGCATATGGGGGCCCAGGTCTGCGGCAGCGACCGGGACGCTTCCCGCTACACGCAGGAGCTTTGCCGGGCGGGTATCCCCGTCGTCATCGGCCACAGCAGCGAAAACACGGCGGGAGCCGGCCTTGTGATCCGCACCGCCGCCATTCCAGACACCAATCCGGAGATCCTGGCCGCCCGGGCGGCAGGCATCCCCATTCTGTCCCGGGCGGAGGCCTGGGGCATGATCATGACCCATTACCGCCGCGTGGTCTGCGTTGCCGGCACCCACGGCAAGACCTCCACCACCGCCATGATCGCCACCTTTGCCAACGCGGCCGCCATGGACCCCACCGTGATGGTGGGCGGCGACCTGCCCTCCATCGGCGGGACGCTGCGCATCGGAAGCAGCGACCTGTTTGTGGCCGAGGCCTGTGAATACCGCAATTCCTTCCTTTCCTTCCATCCTTCCGTGGCCGTGATCCTGAATATCGACATGGATCATCTGGACTTTTTCAAGGATCTGGACGATATCATGCGCTCCTTCCGCCAGTTTGCCCTGCTGACTCCGGAGGACGGCGCCGTCATCATCAACGGCAACGACGAACACTGCCGGCAGGCCGTGGCGGGAATCTCCCGCCGGGTGATCACCTTTGGCCTCTCTGAGGACTGCGACATCCATCCGGCGCAGCTGGCGCTGGAAAACGGCTATTACTGCTGCGATATCGTGGCCTTTGGCAAGCCCTTCTGTCCGCTGCGGCTGCAGGTGCCCGGCGAACACAATCTGCTGGATGCGCTGGCTGCCGCCGCCGTGGCTGTGGAGCTGGGTACCGCGCCGGAAGACTTTGCCCATGGCATCCAGGATTATCACGGCGTGGGCCGCCGGTTTGAGTTCAAAAAGGAATGGCGCGGCGCAAGGATCTACGACGATTATGCCCACCATCCCAGCGAGATCGAGGCCACGTTGAAGGCGGCCCGGGCGCTGGAGCCCCGGCGGGTGATCTGCGTCTTCCAGCCCCACACCTATTCCCGCACGGTCTCTCTGCTGGATCCCTTTGCCCAGGCCCTTTCCCACGCGGATCATGTGATCCTCTGCCCCATTTTTGCAGCCCGTGAGACCAACACCTACGGGATCTCCTCGCAGGACATTGCAAAGCGCATCCCCCAGGCGGAGACTGCTTCGGATCTTGACGATGCTGCGGCGCGGCTGGGCCGGCTGGTGCAGCCCGGCGATCTGGTCTTTCTCATGGGCGCAGGCAATGTGAATCAGATCGCGGAGCTGCTGGAGGACTGAGCCATGGCAAGCCTTTTGAGCACCACCTGGAACACCCGTCTGCTGCGGGAGGGGGACTTCCGCTTTGTCCGCAGCGATGTGCCGGACCGACTGTCGCTCAGCGATCTGGACTGGCTGCTGGCGCATGAGATCACACTTGCGGTGGACCTGCGTTCGCCGCAGGAATGTGCCGCCCGCCCCTGCCCGCTGGAGCAGGACCCCCGGTTTCAGTATCTTCACCTGCCGGTGGCCACCGGCGATATTGTCCCCCATTGCTTTGAGGACGTTCCAAACAACTATCTGGACATGGTGGACGGGCAGCTGGTACACATTCTGGACACGCTCTGGAACGCCGGACGCAACGCCATCTACTTCTGCAACGCGGGAAAGGACCGCACCGGCGTCGTCTCTGCCCTGCTGCTGCAGCGCATGGGCGCTTCCCGGCAGGAGATCGTGGACAATTATGTCCTCTCCGCAGAAAACCTCAAGACCATGCTGGCGGAGTTCATCGCCAAGCGGCCCGAGCTGAAGCTGGAGGTCGTCACGCCGAGAGCCTGGACCATGGAGCAGTTTTTGGACCGCGTCCCCGACAGGCTCCGCGATATTTTGCAAAAAGCATAGAAAAATGACCGGCTGGAAAAGCCGGTCATTTTAATTTTTTCTTCTGTTTTCCCGCCGCTTCAGCGCTTTTTCCGGGGCTGACCTCTGTGGGCCGGGCGTTTGCGCACGGAAAAGCCGAAGGTCCCCAGCTGCTTGCCCAGCGTGAAATATGCCCCATGGGCATAGGCCAGCAGGCCGCACCGCTCCATATGCAGCGCGCCCTTTTCGTCCACGAACCGGGGATCCACATCCACGGCAGTGATCTCTGCCAGAAACATATCGTGGGTCCCCAGGGGCAGAACCTGCTTCACCCGGCACTCCAGCGCAATGGGGCATTCCCCGATGACCGGGGCCTTGACTGTAAAGGCCGGCTCCGCCGTCAGCCCCGCCAGGGCAAACTTGTCCCCATCCCGGCCGGACTTCACGCCGCAGAGATCTGCCGCCCGGGCGATGCTCTGGCAGGGCAGATTGATGACGAACTCGCCGCTTTCCGCGATCATGTGATGCGAATAGCGCTCCGGCCGGACGGAGACATAGGTCATGGCCGGATCGGAGCAGACGATGCCCGTCCAGGCCACCGTCAAAACATTGTGCTCCCCCGCCAGATCTCCGCAGGTCACCAGCGCCGGCGGCGCGGGCGCAAGAAGCGTCCCCGGCTTCCAATTCAGCTTTGCCATGTGCTTCATCCTTTCTGAAAAAGCGGCCCGCCGAAGCGCGCCGCTCTGTCGCTGAAAAGCCCCGTCGGGTGGAGTGCGGACGTGTTAAATAACCCGCTTTTGCAGGTGGGCAAGCTACCGTTCCTTTGATCGGCTCCCAACTTCCGCGCTTTTCGCGGGAGGTCTGCCAACGGGGACCGGACACGCAATCCCGAATAACACATTGTAGGTTAAATAAGAAGATCCGCACTCCGCCCGGCGGGGCTTTCTCGTTCAGGCCTCCGGCTCTTCCTCCTCGGCCTCGTCTTCGTCTTCCGCTTCGTCCTCGAAGGTCTCCTCCAGACGCTCGGAGAAGATCTGGAACATCTCGGCTTCCTCATCCTCATCGTCCAGCGTTACCAGCATCTCCTCGCCGTCGTCCTCCAGCTCCACCTTCATGATGATCAGCTCATAAGCATCGTCCAGCGACATTTCCGTGGGCAGAAATGCCATATAGGTCTGGCCGTTGTATTCCACGGTGTCCAGATGCTCCAGCTCGATCTCCCGACCGTCCTCATCCGTCAGGACGACGAAATCATTACCATATTCCTCGCTCATAAAACAGGCCTCCTGTTTAGGTTTGTTTCTTTTTTCTCATTATATCCGATTCCTGCGGAAAATGCAACGGCCTTCTTTGTCGAAAGCTGTTATTTGCGTCAGATCTTTTGAAGCCTTTGCCAGTCGGCCCGGCGAATGGCGTAACAGACTGAGATCTCCCCTTCCCCATCAGTAAAAGCGCCCCGGTCTTTCTTGCATTTTACGGGCGGTCTGCTATAATAAAGCCGAAGAAAGCGAAAGGGAGGGGTCTGCATGCTCTGGGGCTGTGCTGCGGCGCTGCTTTTTCTGATCCTTGCTGGCGCCTATCTCTGCTACCGCATGGCCTTTTCCGTGCCAAAGCCACGGGAGGACGATCTGTTTTTCCTGCCGGATACCGCCCAGTATGCCCCCTTTCGGGAGGTCTCTGCTCAAATGATCCGCGCGGCTCTGGCGATCCCCTATGAGGACGTTTGGATCCTCTCCCGGGATGGGCTTCATCTCCACGGAAAGCTTTATCCCGGAACGCTGGGCGCACCGGTGCAGCTGCTGTTTCACGGCTATCGCAGCGCGGCGGAGCGGGATTTTTGCGGCGGACTGCAGGAGGCCCGGAAGGGCGGCTGCTCCGTCCTGCTGGTGGATCAGCGGGCCCACGGAAAGAGCCAGGGCCGCTGTCTGAGCTTCGGCGTTTTGGAGCGATATGACTGCCTTTGCTGGGTGCAGTATGCCATTGGCCGCTTCGGGCCGGACTGTCGGATCCTGCTTTACGGAATGTCTATGGGCGCGGCCACCGTGCTGATGGCCGCAGGGCTGGAGCTTCCGAAAAATGTCGCCGGCATCGTGGCCGACTGCGGCTACACCTCCCCCGCCGCCATTCTTCAGCGGGAGCTGCGGCAGCGGGGCTACCCCTTCTTCCCCACCTATGCGCTGGTGCGGCTGGGCGGGCGGCTGTTCGGCGGCTTTGATCTGGAGCAAGCCTCTGCCGCAGAAGCCATGGAGCGCTGCCGGATCCCCGTTCTGCTGATCCACGGCGGCGACGACCGCTTTGTCCCCTGCGCTATGAGCCAGGAAAACTATGACCGCTGCGCTTCGCCGGACAAGCGGCTGCTCATTGTCCCCGGCGCGGGCCATGGGCTCAGCTATCTGGTGGACCGGCAGGCTTATCTGGCGGCGCTGACCGCCTTTCAGCAAACGGTTTTGACCAAAAGGAGCATTGTTTCATGAAACGGGATCTCACCTCCGGCAGCGTTTTTAAGAATGTGGTAGCCTTTTCGCTGCCTTATCTGCTTTCTTATTTTCTCCAGACCCTCTACGGCATGGCGGATCTGTTTATCATCGGCCAGTATGAGGGCGTCGCCGCCACCACGGCGGTTTCCGTCGGCTCGCAGGTGATGCATATGCTGACGGGGATGCTGGGGGGACTGGCCATGGGCTCCACCGTCTCCATCGGCCAGGCCGTGGGCGCAAAGGATCCCCGATCTGCCTCCGCCGCCATTGGCAACACGGTAACGCTGTTTCTGGGGCTTTCGGTGGTGCTGACGGGCATTTTGCTGGCGCTGAACGGCTCTATCGTGCAGCTGATGTCCACGCCCCAGGCGGCCATCGAAGGAACGAGGGCCTACCTGACCATCTGCTTTTTGGGCATTCCCTTTATCACCGCCTATAATATCATCAGCTCCATTTTTCGCGGCCTGGGCGACAGCAAAAGCCCCATGTACTTCATTGCCGTGGCCTGCGCCGTCAATATCGGGCTGGATCTTCTGTTTATGGGCGCGCTGCGCATGGGTCCTGCCGGCGCAGCGCTGGGGACGACGCTTTCTCAGGGCGTCAGCGTTGTTCTCTCCCTGCTTTTCATCCGGCGGAAGCACAGCGTCTCCCTCTCCCGGGCAGACCTGAAGCCCCGCCGCTCCGTCATGAAAAAGCTGCTGCGCATCGGCCTTCCCGTGGCCCTGCAGGACGGCTTTATCCAGGTCTCGTTTATTCTCATCACCATCATTGCCAACCGCCGGGGCCTCACCGATGCCGCCGCCGTCGGCATTGTGGAAAAGATCATCGGCTTTGTCTTTCTGATCCCCTCCTCCATGCTATCCTCCGTCTCCGCCCTGGGCGCGCAGAATATCGGCGCAGGCAAGCCGGAGCGGGCCGTCGGAACGCTGCGCTATGCCATCTGCATCGCGGTTGGGCTGGGGCTGGCGGTGGCCGGAGCCGTTCAGCTGGCGGCAGAGCAGCTGGTGGCGCTATTCACGCCGGACGCCGCCGTGGCTACCGCCGGCGGGCAATATCTGCGGGGCTATATCTGGGACTGCGTCTTCGGCGGCGTCCAATTCAGCTTCAGCGGCTATTTCTGCGCCCGGGGAAAATCAGGCCTGTCCTTCCTGCACAATGCGCTCTCCATCCTGCTGGTGCGGATCCCCGGCGCTTATCTGACCTCCCTTTATTTTCCCCAGACGCTGCTGCCCATGGGGCTGGCTTCGGCGGCAGGCTCGCTGTTTTCCTCCGTTGTCTGCCTGATCGCCTTCGCCCTGCTCCGCCGCCGGGACCGGCTTGCCGAAAAGAATTAAATTTTGCTCTTGACAAGAAAACGACCGTTCACTATAATAGCAGGTGAACGGTCGTTTACTTTTAACAAGGGAGGTGCTACCATGGGAGACACCAAGGCGCGGATCCTGCAGGAGGCGCTGGCGCTGTTTTCCCGGGAGGGCTATGAAGCCGTCTCCGTGAGCCAGATCGCCGGCGCGCTGGATATGACCAAGGGCGCGCTTTATAAGCACTACAAAAGCAAGCGGGATATTTTTGAGAGCATCCTTTCCGCCATGGAGCAGCGGGACGCCTCCGGCGCGGCAGAGCATCAGCTGCCCGAGCGTCCTGCGGAAGAGACGCCGGAGGCCTACCGATCGGCGGCGCTGGAGCAGCTGCTGGCCTACAGCAAGGCCCAATTCCGCAGTTGGACAGAGGATCCCTTTGCCGCCGCCTTTCGCCGGCTGCTGACGCTGGAGCAATATCGCTCCCCCGAGATGCGGACGCTTTATCAGCAGTATCTGGCGTCGGGGCCGCTGCGCTATGTGGAGGATCTGCTGGCAGGCATGGGCTTTTCCCGGCCGGTAGAGGGCGCCGCAGAGCTTTATGGGCCGATGTTTTTGTATTACAGCATTTATGACGGCGCGGAAGACAAGTCCGCCGTTGCCGCGCAGCTGGACGCCTGCCTGGACGCCGCGGCAATGGAGCTGCGAAAGCAGCAGAGCTAAGGAGGAAGCTATGAGCATTTTGATCCGTCAGGAAGAGGAAAAGGACTATCGCACTGTGGAAAAGCTTACCCGGGAAGCCTTTTGGAACGTTTACCGGCCCGGCTGTCTGGAGCATTATGTGCTCCACTGCTACCGGACGCAGCCTGGCTTTTTGCCGGAGCTGGATCTGGTGCTGGAGGAGGATGGCCGCATCATCGGCCACATCATGTATGCCAAGGCGGAAATGGAGGGCGCAGACGGCCGCCGGCTCCCCATGCTGACCTTTGGTCCGCTGAGCATCGATCCGACTCTTCAGCGGAAGGGCTATGGCAAACTGCTGGTGGACGCTTCGCTGGAAAAGGCGGCAAAGCTGGGCTTTTCTGCCGTGGCCATCACCGGCAACCCGGATTTTTACGGCAAAAGCGGCTTTGTTTTGGGCAGCACGCTGGGCGTCCGCTACGGCTATGCGGAGCCGGAGGATACAGTCGTTCCCTATTTTCTGGTGCGCGAGCTGAAGCCGGGCGTCTTGCAGGGCATGCAATGGACCTACCGGGATCCGGAGGAATATTTCGTGGCAGAGCGGGATCCCCAGGGCTTTGCGGCCTTTGAGGCCCAGTTCCCGCCCAAGGAAAAGAAGCATCTGCCAGGCCAGCTGGTCTGATCCTCCAGCGGACAGCTGGAAGAGATTGTCAATCTTTCGTTTCCCGTAAAAAAGTTGTTTTTTTGCTTGACTTTTCGGGTGTGATATGCTATTCTAAATGAGCGGTCAGGAATGACGGCCATGAACTGAACAAGAAATGACTCAGCGCACCCTTATATGGGGGTATAGCTCAGCTGGGAGAGCGCTTGAATGGCATTCAAGAGGTCAGCGGTTCGATCCCGCTTATCTCCACCAAACGGGTGCGCTGAGTTTTCTTAAGAAAGACTTGCTTTGAAAAAGGCGAGTTTTTTGTTTTATGCCCACTTCTCTTTTGAAGCGGGCTTTTTCAGCTGCGATCCGGTTCGGTTTCCCGGTCTGGCGCCGCCTGATATGCGCGGCGCTCCACATAGGCCATCATCCGGTTATACAGCACCACATAAAAGAGCACCGCAAGCAGTCCGCCGGTCGCGCCCAAAAGCGCATGGGAATCGCTGCCCCGCAATTTCAGCGCCGTCCAGATCACAATACCGATCCACGCTGCGGCACACAGAACGATGGCCGCCGCATGCTCGCGCAGCCATTTTTTCTTAAAAAACGAGAGCTTTTCCTTCAGCGTAAAGGTACTGTTGTTCAGTGCCGCAACGAGATTATGGTCGGCGGCTTTCCGGAAGTCCTCCGTCAAAAGCCGTTCTCCGCTGATCAGCTCGTTGATGCTTACGCCGAATTCCTTTGACAGCAGCGAAAGCATTTCCACATCGGGCATATAGTTGCCGTTTTCCCAACGGGAAACCGTTTTGTTGGTCACGCCGAGCCTTTCTCCCAGCCGCTCCTGCGTCAGGCCCTTTTCCTTCCGCAGGGCGGCGATAAACCTTCCGATCTTCCTCTGATCCATTTTCGATCCCTCCGAAGAAAAGAATCGCAGATTTTCCGCAAAATGTCTTCCCCACAAACAGCGAATTTGTTGCCTGCACGCGGCAAAACGCATTTGCAGCGGCGTCGAGGCGCTTAATCCAGCACGATCTCCTTTTTCTTCCCGTTTTTCTTTCTCGGATACTGCCGGATGCGGGTGACGAACTCCAGATTGATGATCTCCAGCTCGCCCGTCTTCTTCTCGATGACCATGCCGCCGTCCTCGATCTCCTTGATCACGCCCTGAACGCTACCGTCGTTGGAGGTGATGGTATAAATGATGCATTCTTCTCCGAGAAAGCGTTTTGCCAGTTCTTTCATTTCAATGTTCTCCTTGTTCTGCTTTTTTTGATTCAAAATATGACTGACTGCCGCCAGTCTCCTTTGCCGTGTTATCCAGGGGAGGATCACAAGAAGAAACAGGGCAAGCAAAATGAGATAAAAATTGTCCATCGCGCATCTCTCCCGCTTTGTCCTCAGGCGATCTTGCTGCCCGCCCCGGAGCAGCGCATGGCTTCCCTGCAGTATACCGTCAGATTGACGATCCAGACGAGGCATACCATAAAGGAGGGCAAGAACCCGATATCAAACACAAGCGCGCAGACCGCAAGCGCAATGGCAAGCACTGCGCAGACCGTATTGGTCGCAGAGTACGCTTTGTATGCGCATTTGCCGATCATGCTCCTCTCGGCTTCGTCGCAGTCCTCCATCCATTTTTTCTGAAACCGCATATCATAGACGGACGCTTTCTTTTCGGGGTTCGTCTGCTTGGCGGCGTCCACACACTTTTGCTGAAGAATAATCGACTCAGCCATAATTCCGAAGAAAGCTGCAATGCCGATGAAAAACATAACGGTTCGTTTTTTGTCATCGAATATTGCAAAGCCTCCCGCATAGGATGCCGCAATCAAAAAATAAGAGAGAATAAGAGATGCACTTGTAATCCAAATCGCCAAAGACAGCTTTCGGTCGATCGCATCCGAGACGGCCTCATCCTCGCCGTCCCACGCGGCCGCCAGCTTCCTTGCGCTCCGATAGATCGGGATGCAGACTGCCGGTACAGTGACCGCCAGCGCCAGCATCAGCCACGGAGCAATGTGCGTTCCGAAAAACGCTCCCGCTTCCTTGATCCTGGCGGTCAATTGCTCCAGCCCGCCCTTTGCCGCGCCATAACCGGAAAAATAACCGATCACGCCGCCGACGATCGCGCACGCCACCGCGAAAAGGAGAAATTTGGGCAGCGCCTTTCGATTTGCCTGCCTGATCTCATCATTTTTCATTTTGTTTCCTCCTGTAAATAGAAAACCTCTTCCACTGTCACGCCGCAGACCTTTGCGATCGTCAGGGCCAGAGTGACCGACGGAGAATAATCGCCGCGCTCGATCAGGCTGATGGTCTGCCGCGATACGCCGCACAGGCGTCCCATCTCCTGCTGATTCACATTCAGTGCGGCTCTGCGCTCCTTCAAACGATTTCGCAGGACCATACATCACCTCCGCATGACAATATCATTTGTCTATATGACAATTATCCTTGTCATAATGCATCATACCATTGTCACCTCCGCCTGTCAAGGGGAGACTGCAAAAAACGGAGAAAACGACCGTTCCTCCGCTTAAATCGGTATGGAAGCTTTCCCGATATTATGCTATAATTCAGATAAAAGGTTTCATCGCCTGAGATCAGTGGAGCAAAAAATGATTATTTTGATCACCGGGGCGTCTCATACAGGCAAGACCCCGTTGGCGCAAAAGCTTCTCGAAAAATATAAATATCCGTATCTGTCGATCGATCTTTTGAAAATGGGATTGATCCGCAGCGGCAGCACACAGCCCACGCCCCTGAGCGATGACGCCGATTTGACGAATTATCTATGGCCCATCGTCCGGGAGATCATCAAAACAGCAATTGAAAGCCGTTTGGACGATGAAGCCTACACCATAGAGCACGCGTTGGCGGACAATGCGCGCTTCCTGGCGCTTGCAAGGGAGAACGGAACGGACTATCTCCTGATCGACGGCGAGTATCGGATCGACCCCGCCTTGCTGTGGCCGCTTCCCTTTGCGTTCCGCCGGCAAAGCGCCGCCCGGATCACAGAAGGCGGCGGATCTGCTCCGGCGGTCGTGCTATAATGATCAAATCAAAGCTTACAAAGGAGAAAACCATGCCGATCCGTCAATTTTTCCTCCGCGGAGACCTCAAGGGCGCCATTGCGTATATGCGCGAGCACGCGGAATTCAAGGACATTGTCCCTGCCTATGCGGCGGTTTTTGAAGATCAGAAATACCGCGCATACGAGCTGCCCGACGACCTTAACGCCATCCTGCGCCTATATCAGATCTATTTTCGGGATCGCTTTTATTGTGGCTTGCCGGAGGCCGAGGCCGCAGACAGACTG
>ERZ808252.213-NODE-213-length-60748-cov-31.709818_pt1 | contig 60748 bp, 60 predicted proteins | sample MGYA00521242_ERZ808252 | MGnify/ENA primary metagenome ERZ808252 (study PRJEB31516, sample SAMN03275581) | gut metagenome | biome: mammalia-associated habitat; material: feces | host: Papio cynocephalus | place: Kenya | collected 2012-08-07 ... | reverse complement strand
TCGCGCTTGCGGCGGCGGTCGTCGGCTTGGCGTTGGCGGGCGGTCTCGTGTTCGTTTTGTACGGACACCTGGAATTCCTGTCGAGCATCTGAAGAGACGCGCCATGAAGGATGTCATGCGTTCAACGCGTGCGCAAGCGGCTGTCCGGCTTGCGCTGGACGAGGATTTGGCCGATGCGGAAAACGCCGCGGCGACGGACTGGTGCGACGCGACGAGCGAGGCGCTGGTGGATCCCGATGTCGTGGCGACGGGCGAGATCTACGCCAAGGGAACCGGGTGCGTCGTGGCGGGGGCGACGGTGGCGAAGGCCGTTCTGCGGGCGGTTGACCCGAAGATCCGCGTGAAGATTCTCAAGCCGGACGGGTCGGTCGTGAAGCCGAAGGAGCCGATACTCGTGTTCCGCGGCAAGGCGCGGTCCATCCTGGCGGCGGAGCGGACGGCGCTCAACTTCATGCAGCGCATGTGCGCGACGGCGACTTTGACGCGCAAGTTCGTCGAGGCGACGAAGAAGCGCGGCACGCTGATTCTGGATACGCGCAAGACGACGCCCGGGCTGCGCGTCTTCGAGAAGTACGCCGTTCTCTGCGGTGGGGGGACGAACCACCGCATGGGCATGTACGACCGCATCCTCATGAAGGACAACCACCGCCGTCTGTGGAAGGGGGGCGACCCGGACGAACTGGACCAGGCGGTCGTCGCCGCGCGCAAGGCCTTCCCCAAGCTCGCCGTCGAAGTCGAGGTGGAGTCGGTCCGGGAGTGCGCGAGCGCTTTGAAGGCGAAACCCGAATGGATCATGCTCGACAACATGGACATTGCGGACATGAAGAAGTGCGTGAAGATGTGCCGCGGCATTTCCAAGACGGAGGCCTCGGGCGGGATTACGCTCGACCGCGCGAAAGAAGTGGCGGCGACGGGCGTGACGGCCATATCGCTCGGCTGCCTGACGCACAGCGCCGGTTCGGTCGACCTTTCACTCGAATGGCGCACGGTTTGAGAATTCTCGTCGTCGACGTCGGGAACACGTCGACGGCGCTCGGGCAGTGGGAAGACGGGCGGATAACGGAAACCGCCCATTGCGACGGCGGGTACGAGGAGGCCGCGGAGCAGATCCGCGCGTGGCAGGCGGCGCGTCCGTTCGGCGCGCTCGCCTATGTCTCCGTCGTGCCGGCGGTGGACGCGGCCTGGCGGAAGCTCGCGGAAGAGTCGGGTCTGCCGTTCCATGCGCTCGATCTGGACGCCTTCAAGCGCGCCTTGCCGCAGGTGACGTTCGACTATCCGCGCCCGGAGACAATCGGGCGGGACCGTCTGGCGGACGCGGCGGGGGCGGTTCTGAAGTACGGCACGCCCGTGCTGGTCATGGACTTCGGGACGGCGTTCACGGCGGCGGTCGTCACTTCGGACGGCGTCTGGCGGGGCGGGGTCATCGCGCCCGGCTTTCCGCTCATGCGGGACTATCTTTACGAGCGCACGGCGCAATTGCCGCGGCTCGATCTGGGCGCGTCGGACGTGCCGAAGATCGGACGCTCGACGGAGGAAGCCATGCGTTTCGGCATGCTCGTGGGGTACCGCGGCATGGTGCGGGAGATCGTTTCGGAACTCCTGCGGAACTTCAAGGAACCTTTTACGCTGGTCGCGACGGGCGGATTTTCGCGGAATGCCGCGGCGGGAATCGGATTTCCCGTCACCGTCGATCCGACATTGACACTTTATGGAGCTGCTTCGCTATGCGCGCAAAGTCTTTCCTGATTGGGGCGCTTTTGGTCCTTTCGGCACTTTCGGGGTGCGGTCCGTTCTGGGTCGATCCCTACATCACGGTGAAGGAGAGTCCGCTCAACTGGGTGGACATCCACTACTACAACACGAACCGCAAGCCGATCCGGCGCGTGGCGGTCTACATCAACGGACTGGGGCTTGTCGAACTGCGCAAGGGCACGAGCGACCGCGTATCGAACGATTTCGCCAAGTCCTTCAAGTCTGAGACGTGGCGGGACATCCGCACGCAGCGCCTGTATACGGACCCGAAGCACGTGAACGACCTCTTCCAGAATCTCGTCAACCACGGGCTTCTGGACAAGGAGAAGACGTTCAAGGGGTCCGACAAGGAGAAATTCGACCGGTTCATCGCGGTCAAGGCGAACATCAACAACAATACCTACTCGGAGACGCAGAACATCTTTGAAGTCGACCCGGATCTCGCCGAGCAGCTTCTGGACGTCGTCCGCGAATTCGACAATCCGACTTTGCGCTGATTGGTTTCACACACCTAAAAAGGAGAAAAGAAATGAAAAGACTGATTCTGAGCGCCGCGCTGACCGTGGCTTCCATTTGCGCCGGCTACGGCGCGGCAAACGGGGCGTACGATTCGCTGACGGGCGGCAAGGCTTCCGGCACGACGTTCATGAAGGACGCGCTCGCGCCGTACGTGGAAAGCGGCGCGCTCCCCGGGGCCATTTCGGTCCTCTACAAGGACGGCGTGGAGGAGGTCGCCTGCGTCGGCTACGCGGATGTCGCGGCAAAGCGCGCAATCACGCCGGACGACGTGTACATGCAGTGCTCGCAGACGAAGGGCTTCTGCGGCGTCACGATCGCGAAGCTGGTGGAGGAAGGCAAGATCTCGCTCGACGATCCCGTGTCGAAGTACCTGCCGGAGTTCAAGACGCTCTGGGTGGACGCGGGGGAGACGAACGGGGTGCGCACGCTCGTGAAGGCGAAAAACGTCCTGACGGTCCGCATGGTGCTGAACCACACGGGCGGTTTCCCGTTCGAGATCAGTGCCAAGCAGTGGAACATCAAGGGCGGCGGCTGGTCGGGTGGCGCGCCGTTGCGCCAGGTGGCGGCAATCGCCGCGTCCGCGCCGCTTCTTTTCGAGCCCGGCACGCGGGAGCAGTACTCCAACACGGGCATCGACATCGGCGCGGCGGTCGTGGAGATCGTGACGGGCATGCATTGGGAGGACTACCTCCAGAAGACGGTGCTGGATCCGCTCGGCATGAAGGCGACGACGTTCTGGCCGACGGACAAGCAGCTCGCGACGCTGGTGGAAAGCTACACGGCGCACGGCGACAAGCCGGCGACCTACCTCTACGAGCATGGCTGGGAGCAGCGTCCGTACAACGACCGTGGGCGCATCTTCGCTTCGGCGGGCGCGGGGCTCTGGACGACGGCGCGCGACCAGGTCAAGTTCTACAAGATGCTGATGAATCTGGGCGTGGGCGAGAACGGGGTGCGCATCCTGAAGGAAGAGACGGTCAAGAACCTGCTTGCCGTCTCGACGCGTCCGGCGGGGATGGGCGGCTATTCGCTTGGACTTGCCGCGCCGGTCAAGGACGGAGAGGACCAGTGGTTCGGGCACGGTGGCGCGTGGGGCACGGACTGCTCGGTGAACTGGCACAAGAAGCAGCTCAAGCTCTGGGTCGTGCAGCTGGAGGGCGGTCCGCGTCCGTGGGACGCGAAACGCGCGGACGCCGCGAACGCCTTCTTCAAGACGAAGATCGACAGTTCCGCCACGGACGCCTACACGGGCCGCACGAAGTAAGCATGGTGAATCTTGACGACATTCGCCGCGAATTGGGGGAGGGGAACCGCGTTCTCCTCCTCGTTCGTCACGGCGAAAGGCCTCAAATCGACAATGAAGACCCGACGTTCGGCGCGGCGTTGCCCCTGACGTCCGCCGGGCGCGAGATGAGTAGGGCGTTCGGCGCGGCGTTGAAGGGGAGCGCCGCGGATGTGCGATTCCGGGCAAGTCCGCTCTTGCGGACGGTGCAGACCGCGGCGTTTATCGCCGAAGGCATGGGTCTGGGGACGCCGGAGATTCCGACCGACCCGGTCGTCGGCAATTCCTGCGCGTTCGTCGCCGACGAGCACGAGGTCTGGGAAGTGTTCCGGGACGGGGCGTTTTTCGCGCGGATGGACGAGTATCTGCATACCGGACGACAACGCGGGTTCCATCCGCTCGCCTCGGCCGCGGCGAATTACGAGCGCGAACAGCTAGCGCGCTTCGCGACGGGGCAATTGGGCATTTTCACGACGCACGACCTCTATATCGCCGCGTATTTGCACGCCAAAGGGGTGAAAACGGACTTTTCGCGCGCCGATTGGCCGCGTTTTCTGGACGCCGCGGCGCTGATTGGGACGCCGGACGGCGCGTGGCGCACGGAATATGTCCGTTCGGGCTTCTCGGACGGCATTTGCGGGGTGCGGAGCGTTCCGGCGTAGCCCCGTTCTACTGGAACGGCCACCCCGTTCTACTGGAACGGTCACCCCGTTCTACTGGAACGGTCACCCCGTTCTACTGGAACGGCCACCCCGTTCTACCGGGAGAGTTGAGTTGCATGCCGGAGTATGGTATAATAAGCAGGTGTTTGATTGGGTAGAGGACGCAGGTCCGTCACCCATCGGGGCGCGGCGTCTGCCGCGGCATAAATAAAGGAAAAGGTTCATATGACAGCAAAGAACATGATGAAGGCGGCCCAGCGGGGTTTTACGCTCGTGGAACTTCTGGTGGTCGTCGCCATTCTCGGCGTGTTGGCGACGATAGCCATCCAGAACATCAACGAACATTTGGATAACGCGAACAAGACGGCGGCCAAGTCGTCCGTCGACTCCATCGACGGGGCGGTGCTGAGCTACAAGATCAAGCACGGCAAGCTGCCGAGCGAACTGCGCGACCTCATCAAGGACGAGGGCGAGGACGGTCCGATCTTGAAGGGCGGCGAAGGCGCACTGTTCGACCCGTGGAACAACGAGTACAGGTTCGAGAAGAACGGGCGCAAATACGCGGTCGTTTGCGCCGGCATGGACGGCGAATTCGGCACGGATGACGACATCCGCAGCGACAAGACCGAGAAGAAGGCCAAATAAGCGCGCGCCCGGGGCGGAATGACGCGAACATGCGCCGCGGTTTCACGCTGATAGAACTGCTCGTCGTCATCGCCATACTGGCGGCGATGATGGGGGTCGCGACCGTTTCGTTTTCGTCCGGCCGCGGCGCTTTTCGCCTGAAAGGGGCGGCGCGGGACGTGTTCGCCGCGATCCGTCAGGCGCGGTCCATCGCGCTCGTCACGCAAAAGCCGTGCATCATCACCTACGGGGAAACTTCCCGGGGCGATACGGTCTGCGCGCAGGTCACGCTCACGGGCACGGAACTCATGAACGACACCGGTCCCCAGACGGCGTGGACGCTTTCGGGCGAGCCCGTTCTCGTCGGCGGCGACGAGGAGGAACTCCGGCAAGAAGCGGAAGATCCGGCCGCGCCGCCCCCCGCGGGCGGACACACCGTCGCCGAGGCGCTGTTTCCGTCCATTTCGGAAGAGGTGCTGGAAGGCATACGGCTAAAAGTCGTTTCGGGAGAGGAAAATCTGCCGCTCAGCGAAGGCGAGACCGAAATGCGGCGGGCGCGCACCTCCATCTACTCCAATGTCGACTATCTGCTGGAGAAGTACAAGAAGGCGCGCGCGGACGAAAAGGCCGCCGCGGACGCGGCAAAGGCGGAATCCGACGCGGAGGAGCCGGCGCCAAGGGATGCAGCGGCGACTTCCGGGCAGGAGGCGGTCAGTTTCGTGTGGCAGGTCAACGGACGGTGCGAGCCGCACCGGGTGTACGTGTACGCGGCGGGGTCCGAACCGCAGGACGGGCTCGTGATCGTCGTGGACCGCTTCGGCGCGGCCCAGGTGCTTTCCGGCGACGAAGAAGGGCGGGAGTAGGGCATGCGCCGCGGTTTCACGCTATTGGAGGTTCTGATCGCCACGATCATCCTCGGGCTGGGGATTACGGGGCTTCTCGTTTCCATGTCGCAGGCGCAGGAATTGATGCTGTCGGCGACGCGGTTCCAGGCGGTGCAGGAAGTGATGGACATGGGGGATATGGCGTATCCGCTCGCCGACGTGGAGAATCCGGACATGGATCTGGACGTGCCCGAGACGCGCGCAACGGAACTCTGGGACAAGATTTCGAAGATCCGCCTGACGCGCGAACAGGAAGAGAAATACCAGGGGTATACGTGGGAGCGGGAATGTCTCAACAAGACGGACACGGACGAAATCGCACGGCTCGGGGGGCTTTACGTCGTGCGCATAACGGTGCGCTGGGGCGACCGCTACCGGGGGCACGGCGAGCAGGAGAGCTACGTCACGTTGTGGCGCAAGGAGGACTAGACATGCGCCGCGCCTTTACGATGGTCGAAATGCTCCTGGCGACGCTTCTTCTGGGCGTCTTGACGACATTCGCCGTCTTGACGTTCAATACGGTCACGAACGCCTGGCAGGTTTCGGGCGAGTACATGGACAAGAACCAGCGGGCGGACTACGCCCTGCGGCAGGTCGTGGCCGGACTGCGGAGCCTGTACTATCCGCACGACGGCAAGCAGGACGCGCGCTACGGGTTCGTTCTGCAAAACAACGGCGAGGGGGAAGACGCGAAAGATTCGGACGTGATCGAGTGGGCGAAGACGGGTCCGGCGCTTGTCGGGACGGAGAACGCCGTGGGGGATACGGTGCATCGCGTGCAGGTCATGGTGCTGGAAGAGGGGAATTCGGACTATCGCGAGCCGATTTCCGTCACGGGGCTTTACGCGCGGCAATGTCCGGACGAAGCGCTGCGACCGAAAGATTCGGAGGCGGACTACTCGTTCGCGAATGCGGACCTGTACCAGCCGGTGCTTGTCGCGGACGGGGTGGTCGGGTTCAACTGCCGCGTGTTGGCGAGCAACGAGAAGACGCAGTCCAAGAACGACGAGTCGCTTTTCGAGGACGAATGGGCGCAATCCAACAGCGTGCCCTACAAGGTGGAATTGACCTTTCGCATAGAGAGTCCGGACGGGAAGCGGTATCGCACGCACACGGCGCCGCTCATGCGGATTGTGCGGATACCGGTCCACGAGCAGAGCCAGGACGGCGCCGAAATACCGGGAATGGCATCCGAGAAAGGCGCCGCGAAGGAAGGTGCGCGACGCGGCAGGGCCGGCCTCGGGGGAGGACGTCGGTGAAGGCGCGGAAGGGGAGTGCGCTCGTCATGGCGATCTGGATCATCGCGGTTCTCGCCGTGATCGTCCTTTCGTTCGTCTACGAGGCGCGGCAGCAGAGCGGCATCAATCTTTACGTGCTGTCGCGCAACCGGGTGGACCGGTTCGTGGACGCCGGACGCATCTTGGCGGAGGTCGTGCTGACGGGGTATGCGAACGCGCCGGACTGGAGCGAAGACCAGGATACGCCGAAATTGCTGGAGGAGGATCGCTGGGTTCTGGAGAAGCAGCAGTTGAAGTCCGACTCCGCCTGCACGATCGGCCCCATCGTCCTGGACGCCGAAAACCCCGGTGCGGGCACGGTAAAGGTCGAGATTTCGACGGTCAATTCGGGGGATTCGGGGATAATCGACATCAACGAACTCTGCAAGGCCGGCAACGACGCGAAATACATGGAACGCTGGTGGATGATTTTCAAGTCGCACAACATCCCGGAGGAGTTGAGCACGCCCAAGGACGGCACGGTCAATCTGTGGAACATCCTGATCGCGTCCTGGGACGATTGGCGGGACGAGGACGATACGGTCACGATAATCGACGGCGAGGCGTGCGGTGCGGAAAACCAGTGGTACGAGGAGCTGGAAGAGAAGTTCACTGGCACGGACGAAGAAAAAATCGAATTGAAGCGGCGTCCGCGGCAGGGGCGCATACCGGACGTGAAGGAGCTCGAATACGTGCGCGGCTTCCGGGACTATCCGCAGGTTCTCACGGGCGGCGTAATCAATCCGTGGGAACGCGAGGACGACCAGATCACGGTGCGCGGCATTCTGGATCTGTTCTGCACCGAGGGCGGCAAGAAGATAAACGTCAACACGTGCGAAAACGTGGACGCACTCCTCTCCATCCCGGGCGTCTACCGGAATCCGGAGGAAGACGAGGCGCTGGAAGACGCGCAGGATTGCGCCCGGGCGATTATCCAGGCGCGCGGCGTTCTGCCCGAGTCCTATACGGTGGACGAGACGCGCATCCAGTGGCCGTTCAAGGATTTCTCCGACTTGTGCGAGCGGGTCTCCCTGGTCGATTCCACGCTTTCCGTGGGATCCGAGGCGGCGGAATACCTGTCCTTTTCAACGGACAAGGATACGGTCTTCACCATCCGGATAACGGGCGAATCGGGCGGGATGACGCATACGGTCGAAGCGGAAGGGTACGTCAAGGATTCAAAAGTCCGCTACATCCGCTGGCGGGAGGACTGAGGCGGATGGAACGGCTCGACAAGTTTCTGCAGGAACGGTATCCGGACTTCTCGCGTTCGCGCCTAGAAGGGCTCGTGAAGGCGGGGTTCGTCAAGGTAAACGGCGCGCCCGCGGCGAAAGCGGGCCTGAAGGTTTCGGAAAAGGATACGATAGAGGTTGAGATTCCGCCCCCCGTGCCGGCGATACCCGAACCGGAGGCGATACCGCTCGCGGTCGTCTACGAAGACGCGGATATGCTGGTCGTGAACAAGGCGCCCGGGATGGTGGTGCATCCGGCGCCCGGACATTTCACGGGCACGCTCGTGAACGCGCTCCTCCACCACTGCCCGGCCCTCTCGGGCATCGGCGGCGTGGCGCGTCCCGGTATCGTGCACCGGCTGGACCAGGATACGAGCGGACTCATCGTCGTCGCCAAGAGCGAAAAGGCGATGGCGGGGCTCGTTCGCGCGTTCGCCGGGCATGCCGGAATCGAAAAGACGTATCTGGCCATCTGCCACGGGCGGGCGCGGCTGGATGCCGGACGGATCGTGAATCTGATCGGCCGCCATCCCGTCGACCGCAAACGCATGGCGATAGTCGAGAGAAACGGCAAGGAAGCCATCACGGATTGGCGGGTTCTGGCGACTACGGACGCCTGTGGGAGCCCGATTTCCCGCATGGTCTGCCGAATCGAGACGGGGCGCACGCACCAAATCCGCGTGCACATGGCCTCTTTGGGATGCCCTGTCATCGGGGACGCGACCTACGGGAAGAGCGCGCTCGACAAGCGTCTTTCGCCCGTCCCGCCGCGGCAGATGCTGCACGCCTGGAAACTCGCGCTTCGCCACCCGGTAACGGGCGTTCCATTGGCCTTTGAAGCACCCGTCCCGGACGATATGCGCCCTTATTGGGCGGACTGAAACCAGGGGGATAAAACAAAAAAGAAGTCCTTGTCGGACTTCTCTCTTGGAGGTGGGAAGCGGAGTTGAACCGCTGTAAGCGGATTTGCAGTCCGCTACCTAACCGCTCGGCCATCCCACCACGGTTGAATTGGATATAGTATAACATAAATGCGTGTGCGCCGTCAACCCGATATTTCAAAAAGTTTAAAAGGCTGAAAATACACAGAAATATGCGGATTTTGCGCGGTTCTCGCCCTTGTTCCCCGGCGTCGAGCGCGGACTTCTTTGCCAAGGAAGCGAAATGTTCCCGTCATCCTCCGTTCTTGTTGTGCGCACGGTCCGGGCGGCTTCCAAGCGTACCTTTTGCCGTTCAAACCGCCACGTGGACGTCGCGTGCCGAAGACGTCCGCAAGAGACCGCGGTCTCCGGGTCAAGAGACCGCGGTCTCCGGGTCAAGAGACCGCGGTCTCCGGAGCAAAAGACCGCGGTCTTTTGACCGGGAGACGGCGAGAGGGACAGGAAGGGCCCTTGTTCGGCCCCAGGCGAGCCCATCTTCGCATGTCGCGACCTCCCCGGATCCGTCCGGTCGCGCCGCGGCGTTTCGGGGGGTATTGGGCGGGATGCGGCGGAATCCGCGTCCACGCGCCGGCGGCACGACGGGGTGATTTTGCGTGCAGGGCGGGGAAGAATATGGTATAATAGCATTTGTTTCGGGGTGCCAGGCGGTTCTGGCTGAGAATAGACCCGTTGAACCTGAACCAGGTCATGCTGGCGGAGGGAGTAAAGATGACACTAAATTATCAAGGAAAGAAAGTCGAGACGTCCGATTCGACGGTATACGACTTTCTCGTGGCGCGGGGCATCGTGCCCGCGACCGTGCTGGTGGAGTACAAGGGCGAAGTTTATTCGGACGCGGCGCGTCTGGCGAAGCTGCCTTTGGAGGACGGCGCGGAACTCAACGTTTTCCATATCGTCGCCGGGGGTTGAGCGATGGGAGCCAATCCTTATTTGACGGACTCCGAACGGCAGATTCTGGAGTCCGCCCGCATCGGCATCGCCGGCGCGGGGGGGCTGGGTTCGAACGTCGCGGCGCATTTGGTGCGCGCGGGGGTGAAGAAGTTCGTGATTTGCGACTTCGACACGGTCAACGCGTCCAATTTGAACCGGCAGTTCTTTTTCCAGGACCAATTGGGCCGGAAGAAAGTCGCCGCGCTCGAGGAGAACCTGCGGCGGATAGTCCCCGATCTTGAATTGGAGATGCGTGACGTGCGGCTGACGGCGGAGAACGCGGCGGACACGTTCGCGGGGTGCACGCTTGTCGTCGAGGCGTTCGACAACGCCGCGGCGAAGGCGATGCTTTACGGGGCGCTGCTGCCGCGGGGGGTGCGGCTTGTGGCGGCGAGCGGTCTGGCGGGCTGGGGTCGCAGCGCGGCGATCAAGATCCGGCAGGTCGGCGCGAATCTTGTTTTGGTGGGCGACGGCGCCTCGGGGGTGAACGCGACGTGCGCGCCGGTTTCGCCCCGGGTCGGGATCGCCGCGGCGATGCAGGCGAACGCGGCGGTGGCATGGCTTTTGGGAAAGGAAATCTGACACATGAAGAAATTGACGATAGGCGGGCGCACCTTCACGAACCGCTTTTTCCTGGGGACGGGCAAGTTCGGCGATTCGTCCTTGACGCGCGCGGCCATCGAGGCGAGCGGGACGGAACTCGTGACGACGGCGTTGACGCGGGTGCACGAGGACGATGCGGCGCATGATGACATCCTGAAGGTCATCGACCGCACGAAGGTCGAAGTCATGCTCAATACGTCCGGCGCGCGGACGGCGCTCGAGGCGGTGCGCCTGGCCAAACTGGCGCGCGCGGCGGGATTCAACTGGATCAAGCTCGAGATCCATCCGGATGCGCGCTATCTTCTGCCCGACCCGGTCGAGACGCTCGAGGCGGTCAAGGAATGCGTGAAGCTGGGGATGGTCGTTCTGCCCTACATCAACGCCGATCCCGTCCTGGCCCGGCACTGCGAGGACGCGGGGGCCGCGGCGGTCATGCCGCTGGGCGCGCCCATCGGGTCCAACCGCGGCATCCGCACGCGCGATATGATCGAGATCATCATCGAGCAAAGCCAGGTTCCGGTCGTCGTGGACGCGGGCATCGGGCTGCCCTCGCACGCCGCGGAGGCGATCGAGATGGGCGCGGACGCGGTGCTGGCGAACACGGCGGTCGCCGCGGCGGGGGACCCCGTCAAGATGGCGGAAGCGTTCCGCCTGGCGGTGCGGGCGGCGGAATTGGCGCGCGAGGCGGATCCGCCGGCGGCCGGACGCTATGCGCAGGCGACTTCGCCGCAGCATACGTTCGACATTTTCAAGTAAAGGGAGAGAGGCGAGGGATGTTTCCGCTGCTAAAGTATTCGGAAAAGGAGGTTTCGGACTATTTCGGGCGTGTGACGGCGGCGCAAGTCGCCGCCTCGCTGGCCAAGCCTTCCGGGCACGACTGGTTCGACTTGCTGAATCTCCTCTCGCCCGCGGCCTACGGGTTCCTGGACGAGATGCGGTATCGGGCCCGGCGGGCGCGGCAGAGCTACTACGGGAAGACGGTGAGCGTGTACGCGCCGCTCTACATCGGCAATACCTGCATCAATTCGTGCCGCTATTGCGATTTCCGCATCCAGCATACGGGGACGGTGCGCCGGAACCTGACGCTGGAAGAGATCCGCGAGGAGGCGGAAGCCATCCGGGCGACGGGGATCGATTCGCTTCTCGTCGTCGCCGGGGAGGATCCGCGCGTCAATACGGTCGCGCATCTGGCGGAAGTCGGGCGGCTGCTCAAGAAGATGTTTTCCAATCTTTCGCTGGAAGTCGCGCCGCAGACCGAAGAAGGGTACCGGGAGCTGTTCAAGGCCGGGTACGAGGGGCTCACGTGCTTTCAGGAGACGTACGACCCTATCCTCTATAAGGAGATGCATCCGGCGGGGCCCAAGAGCAATTACGATTTCCGGCTCTGGACGCAGTTGCGGGCGGGGAAAGCGGGTTTTCGGACGCTCGGGTGCGCGTTTCTGGGGGGGCTTGGGCCGTGGCGGCCCGAGGCGGCTTCGCTGGGGGCGCACGCGTTCTATCTGATGCGGGCGTGCTACGAGGCGAAGGTGCAGTTCGCGTTTCCCCGGTTTTGTCCGGTGGAAGGGGGCTTTGTGCCGCCCGCCCCGGTCGACGAGCGCGACGTGGACCTCATGATGCTCGCGTTCCGGATCGTTTTCCCGCAATGCTGCATGACGGTTTCGACGCGTGAAGCGCCGGCTTTCCGCGATTACATCGTGCAGGTCGCCGCGGACAACATGAGCGCCGGGAGCCGCGTGACGCCAGGCGGGTATGCGGTCCTCGAGAAGGAGCATAAGGCGGATGTCGCCCAATTCACGCTGACGGACCGGCGTGCGCCGGAGGAGGTGTACGCGGCGATCAAGAAGAACGGGCAGGAAGTCGTCTTCAAGAACTGGGACAACAGGATCTGAAATGGAAGATTTTGGCTTTTATTTGGTCATGACGAATCCGAAGGTCGGGTACGCGGCGTGCGCCGAGGCGGCGGTCAAGGCGGGCGTGAAAATGCTGCAGTTGCGCATGAAACACGCCCCGCGGGAGGAGGTTTTAGGCGTCGCGCGGCGGATTCGGGCGCTCACCCGGGGGACGGAGACGGCGTTCATCGTCAATGACGACGCGGCGCTTGCGGCGGAAGTCGCGGCGGACGGCGTGCACGTCGGGCAGGACGACATGCCGGTCGCGGAGGTGCGGGCGCGGTATCCGGGGTTGCGGATAGTCGGTCTTTCGACGCACAATCTCGAGCAGGCGCATGCCGCGGCCGCGGCGGAAGGGGCGGCGCGGCCGGACTACATCGGGGTCGGGCCGGTCTACGCGACGCCGACGAAGGACATTCCCGACCCCGTGCTGGGACCGGCCCGGGCCGGGGAGATGATCGCCGCGGTGCCGTTCCCGGCGGTGGCCATCGGGGGCATCAACCTCGAGACGATCGGGGCGGTCAAGGCGGCGGGCGCGCGGAATTTCGCCGTGGTCCGGCCCGTGTGCGGAGCGGACGATCCGTATGCGTCCATTTGCGCCTTGCAGCGGGCCTTTGGGGCTGTTTAGGGGGGCGAGAAGCGGCTTCCGCGCGGTTTTGAGGGAGAATTCCGCCGAAAACGGTGTAAAAAGGGCGTTTGACGTGGGTTTTGTGCGTGGTTTTGCTTGCATGAGTAAGGTTAATTTTGGTATAATTATGTCAAATCACCCCGAGAGGGGTCTAAAATAAGGAGTCAAACATGGTCAGCTACAAAGATCTTGGTCTCGTCAATACCAAGGAAATGTTCGCAAAGGCCGTCAAGGGCGGTTATGCGATTCCTGCGTTCAACTTCAACACGATGGAGCAGATGCAGGCGATTATTCAGGCCGCCGTCGAGACGAAGTCTCCGGTCATCATGCAGGTTTCGAAGGGTGCGCGCAAGTACGCCAACCCGACGATTCTGCGCTACATGGCCGAGGGTGCGGTGGCCTACGCCAAGGAACTCGGCTGCAAGAATCCGCAAATCGTGCTTCACCTCGATCATGGCGACAGCTTCGAGACGTGCAAGAGCTGCATCGATTCGGGTTTCAGCTCGGTCATGATTGACGGCAGCGCCCTGCCGTTCGACGAGAATGTCAAGCTCACGAAGCAGGTCGTCGACTACGCGCACAAGTACGACGTGACGGTCGAGGCCGAACTGGGCGTGCTCGCCGGCGTGGAAGACGAAGTTTCGTCGGAAGAGTCGCACTACACGCGTCCGGAAGAGGTCGTCGAGTTCGTCCAGCGCACGGGCTGCGATTCGCTCGCGATTTCCATCGGCACGAGCCATGGCGCCTACAAGTTCAAACCGGAGCAGTGCACGCGCGATCCCAAGACCGGCCGCCTCGTTCCGCCGCCGCTTGCGTTCAACGTGCTCAAGGAAATCGAGAAGAAGCTCCCGGGCTTTCCGATCGTGCTGCACGGGTCTTCGAGCGTGCCGCAGGAATATGTCGACACGATCAACAAATACGGCGGCAAGCTCCCGGACGCGGTGGGCATTCCGGAGTCCGAGCTGCGCGAAGCCGCCAAGAGCGCGGTGTGCAAGATCAACATCGACAGCGACTCGCGTTTGGCGATGACCGCGGCGATCCGCAAGTACTTCGCGGAACATCCGGCGGAATTCGACCCCCGCAAGTACCTCGGGCCGGCTCGCGACGAGATGAAGAAGCTCTATATCCACAAGATCGTCAATGTTTTGGGCTCCAACGACAAGCTCTAAGCAGGACGAGCGGGACGGGCGCTTTTCTCATTCGAGAAGGCGCCCCGCCCTTGATGTCCGATTTTTATTTCAAGTATAGATTTTAAGGAAGAGAAGATGTCTGAGACGAAGTCTGCGTATGCGCAATCCGGCGTAAATATCGACAACAAGATGGCCGCCTTGACGGCAATCAAGACGATGGTGGCCAGCACCAAGACACCGGGTGTGATCGGGGGTATCGGTTCTTTTGGCGGACTTCACAAAGTGCCGGCGGGCAAAGATCAGATTCTGGTCGCTTCAACGGACGGCGTGGGCACGAAGCTCAAGATCGCCTGCATGATGAACAAGCACGACACGGTGGGCCAGGACATCGTGAACCACTGCGTGAACGACATCCTCGTCCAAGGCGCGAAACCTCTTTTCTTCATGGATTACGTGGGCGCGGCGAAGTTCGATGCGCGCCAGTTCAATCAGATTGTTTCAGGTCTTTGCAAAGCGTGCAAAGAAAACAAGATGGCTCTCCTCGGCGGCGAGACGGCCGAGATGCCGGGGCTGTACCCGCTCGGCGAATACGATCTCGTGGGAACAATCGTCGGGCACGTCTCGAAAGCCGATTTGATCACCGGGAAGTCCATCCGCGCGGGGGATGTCATTATTGGACTCCATTCGGGCGGACTTCAGACGAACGGGTTCTCGCTTGCGCGCCGCGTCATATTCGATCTGTGCGGCTATTCCTGGCAGGACAAGGTCCCGGGGACGAACCGGACGTTCGGCGAGGCGCTTCTCGCGGTGCACCGCAGCTTCTTGAAGCCGGTTTCGAAGATCATGGACCGCAAGATCAAGATCCACGGCATGGCGCACATCACCGGCGGCGGGTTCCCGGACAACATTCCGCGCGTGCTCCCCAAGGTCTGCAACGCCGAGATCGACCGCGACGCCTGGGAAGTGCCGACGATTTTCAAGTTCATCCAGAACCAGGGCAAGGTCGACCGCGACGAGATGTACCGCGTGTTCAACATGGGCATCGGCTATGTGATCATCATCGCCAAGAAGGATGTGGCGACCGTCGAGGCTATCCTCAAGAAGCAGAAACAACCTTATTCCGTCATCGGAACCATTCGCAAAGGCAAAGGCATCGTAACATACAAGAATTGAGGCGTCTGAACATGATGCAGGTTGCCAAGCATTATCTGAGCGCGAACGAGTTCCAGCGGGACTCGTGGCGCTTGGCGGCGGCGGTCAAACAGTCCGGCTGGAAGCCCGATCTTTTGATTGCCCTTTGGCGCGGCGGCGCGGCGGTGGGGGTTTCCATCCACGAATATTTCCGCGCTGTCGGGTGGAACGTGCAGCATATTCCGCTTAAGTGCGCGAGTTACACGGGAATAGGCGAGAACAAGGGCGAAGTCATATTCACGCTGGGCGAAGAGATTTTCGCCATGATGCGCAAAGGCGACAAGGTCCTCGTCGTGGATGACGTCTTCGATACGGGCAAGACGGCGCGCGCCGTCAAGAACCGCATTGACGCGACAGGCGCCGACATGCGCATGGCGTGCGTCTACTGGAAGCCCGAGAAGAACATAACCGACATCACCCCCGATTACTTTGTGAAAGACGTGGGCAACGATTGGATTGTGTTTCCGCATGAAATCGAGGGGCTGACGCCTGAGGAAATCCAGGAAAAAGATCCTTTCTTGGCGAGTTTGATCAACGCATGATTTGTACCGTTGCCAGCCTGATCGCCGCGCTTGGCGTTTCTTTGCCGTCCGCCATCGGGGCGGCGGATGTGGGCGTCAGCGTCGTAAAGGACCCCGTTGCGCAGATTTCCACAAATGAACAGGCCGGCGTCGCGGGGGATTCCGCGGTCGCAGATCCTCTCGCGCCCGGCGGGATAGACGCCGCGGTCGAGGCGGCCATCCGCACGGCGGCGTCCAACGCCGTCGAAAAGGCGCGGCTGGAAGCATCGGCGCGGGGCAGCGAAGCGGCGCGGCTGGACGCGGAAGCGCGTGCAAACGAGCGCGCGGAAGCGGCGTTGGACCAGCGGCGCATCTCGACGCGCGTTTTCCGCCTGGCGCACGCGAACGCGGAAGAGTTGGCGGAAAAGTTCAACGCGACCTGGAGCGGCGACTTCGGCACGTCCTGGAAGGTTTCCAAAATGGCCCAGTCGTTCCCCGAAGCCAACGCCGTGATGGTGACGGCGCCGCGGATGGTGCTGGACACCTGCCAGCGCATAGTGGACGAGGTGGACGTCGAACCGCGTCAGGTGTACATCGAGGCGCGGTTCGTGGAACTCTCGAACAACGCCTCCCACAAACTCGGCATCGACTGGCAGATGCTGGACGGCATGCGGGGGTCCATCGGTCTGGACGCCGGGTACAACGAGCGGAAGTTGCAGGGCATTTCCTCCTATGATTCCTCGTCAGGCGATTATACGGTCGGACCGATAAAAGACGCGAACGGGAATTACATCTCGGGACTGGGGTCGAAAACCGCCAATCTCTCGCATTTCAACGCGACGCTGGGCATGAGCGAGCTGTACGTGATCCTGCGCGCGCTCGAGATGAACGAAGACGCGCGCACGTTCTCGAATCCGAAGATTATCGTCACCTCGGGCAAGAAGGCGATCGTGGACATGACGACAAAGTATCCGAACGTGACGATCGCCGCGAAAAAGACGCTCTCTTCCAACAACCAACTTTCCACCGATTTGGACATGAAGATGGCGCAGATCCCGGGCGAGGACAAGTTCATGTTTGCGAAAGAAGCCTTCTTCAGCTGGGGGATTTCGCTCGAAGTCACGCCGCGGATCGGCACGAACGGGCTCATAAACGTCCAGATCGTGCCGACGATCAGCGACTGCACGGACTTCGTGACGGCGGGGACGACGGATGGTTCTTCGTCCAAGGCATCTTCCGACGACACGAATTATTCGGCCAAATACCCGATCATCCACGTGCAACGCCTGATAACGGAGTTCAACATGGCGAGCGAAACGACGGCCGTGATCGGCGGTCTTTCGCGCACGATAGAGCAGCAGGTGGACAGCGGCATTCCCTGGTTGCGCGATTTGTGGTGGATCGGTCCTCGTCTCTTCGGTTCGCGCACGCGCGTGAAGAAGCAGACGGAAATCATCGTTTTCGTGACGGTCGGCCTGATCGACCCGAAGCACATCAAGAAGGACGCCGGGCTGCCCAAGAACGCGGTTCTGGGGCGGCTCTATACGGACGACGTGCGCCAGGAACCAGGCGACCGCGGCATAAGAAGCGCGGAAGGCATGAAGTCGCTTGACATGCGTGGCCTGGAGGAGCAATATTCGGATCCGCAGCGCACGAATACGACTTCCTCATCAACACTTAAGATCCCATTCCTTGAATATCCGGCCTCGGGTAAAAACTGATTATGCGTACTGTTCTCCTTGTTGGTGCCCTTTGTGCATTGTTTTCCGTTCGCGCTGATACGCTGACGCTTGTTTCGGGTTCCCGTCTCTCGGGCAAAGCGGGCGCGGTCAAAGGAAACAAGCTCGAGTTCGTTTCGGACGACCTCGGCAAACTCGAAGTGCCGCTGGACAAGATTGCCGGACTTGATACGCCCCATGAGCACACGGTGCAATATGTGGATCTGACGCAGGAGAAGCGGACGTTGACGATTTCGAACGGCGTTTTTGTTGCCGTGGAAGGTCCGCTCGACAGCGCGAAGATAAAGGCTATAGACCCGGTCGAAGAGAAATGGCACGGCTCGGTCAATGCGTCCTATACGGCCGCGCGCGGCAACACCTACCAGAATTCGGCCTCGCTGTTGGCGAACGTCAACCGCCGCTGGGAAGAAGATCGCGTAAAAGCGGACTTCGGCTATTACTACACCGAATCGGGAACTTCCAGGAACGACCGGGAGAAAACGACGGATCGCTGGGAGATCGAAGGTCAGCACGATCATTTTTGGCGGCCTGCGTTCTACACGTTCGAGAACGCGCGCTACGAGGAGGATTCAATCGCCGGACTCGACAGCCGCGTGCGGCTGGGCGCGGGCGTCGGTTATCAATGGCTGGATGCGCGGCGTTTCGAGTCGACAGGCGTCTGGAGTTTCAACCAGGAAGCCGGCGCGACCTGGTTCCGCGACGACTACCGGGAGCGTCCGGCGGACGGCGACACGGGCTACGCGGCCGTGCGCTACGCCCATCATCTCAAGTACAACCCGAAATGGAACGAGGACGTCAAGGGCTTTCACGATCTCGAGTACTATCCGCAGGTCGACGACTGGGAGCACTACATAGTCAAGGCGGATGTCGGTTTCACCACAAAGTTGATCATGGACTTCAACCTCATCGCGAAGATCGAGTGGGAATACAATTCCCGTCCAAGCGTGGGGCGCAAGTCAAGCGATACGCGCTACATAGTCGGCCTCGGCTACGCGTGGTAAGGGTTCAGCATGAAAATCGCGATTGCCTATCCGCCGTTGGAGAGCGAAAAGGGTATCCCGCTCCTTACTCAGAACCGCCAATTCCAGTGGTTCTCGCGTCCGACCTATATCTTTCCCGTGGTGCCCGCCACGGCGGCGACCATGTTGAAAAAGGCGGGCCACGACGTGCTCTTCCTGGATGGAATCGCCGCGGAGTTGTCGCCGGAGGCGTTCGAGGCGAAACTTTCGGCGTTCGCGCCCGATGTGGTCGTTCTTGAGACCAAGACGCCCGTCGTCAAGCGCCATTGGCGGTGGATAGACGCCTTCAAGAAACACAGTTCGGCGCAGGTCGTGCTCGTGGGCGACCATGTGACCGCATTGCCCGCAGAATCCATGGACGCGTGCAAAGTGGACTACATTCTGACGGGCGGCGACTGGGACTTTCTGCTTTCCAATCTCATCCATTCGCGCTTCAATCCCGTGAACTTCGAGCCGGGAATCTGGTACCGCGACGCGTCCGGGAAGGTTTGCGACACGGGAAGATTCCGCCTCGATCACGATTTGAATTCCGCGCCGTGGATCGACCGTGACCTCGTGCACTGGAAGCTGTACGCCGAGAAAAACGGCAACTTCCGCCGCACGCCCGGTACCTACATCATGTCCGGGCGCGACTGCTGGCACGCGAAGTGCACTTTCTGCAGCTGGACGACGCTTTATCCGACCTACCGCACGCGCAATGTCTACGATGTGGTAGACGAGATCGACTGTCTCGTGACACGCTACGGCGTCAAGGAGATCATGGACGACTCGGGTTCGTTTCCCGTCGGCTCCTGGCTGAAAACCTTCTGCGAGGAGATGATCCGCCGCGGACTCAACCGCAAGGTCCGCATCGATTGCAACATGCGCTTCGGTCGCCTCAAAGCGGCGGACTACGCCCTCATGCGCAAAGCGGGCTTCCGGCTCGTCCTTTTCGGTGTGGAGTCCGCCAACCAGGAGACGCTGGACCGGTTCTGCAAGAAGCTCACGGTGAAGGATGTCGAGGAAGGCGCGAAGTGGGCGAGCGAAGCGGGGCTCGATGTGCATTTGACCTTCATGTTCGGCCACGCCTGTGAGGGTCCGGCGGAAATCGCGAAGACGGTGGCTTTGGCGCGCAAACTGTTGTCCGAAGGCCACGCCTCGACCTTGCAGTGCACCTTGACGATTCCCTACCCCGGCACGCCGCTTTTCCGCGAGTTGGACGCGGCGGACGGTCTGACCACGCGCGATTGGGACGCGTACGATATGCGTCACGCGATAACGAAGACACCTTACGCGACCGAAGCGCAAATCAAAGAGGCGATCAGAGCCGTCTATCGCGGCTTCCTGCAGCCGCGTGCGCTTTGGCACCGCTTGACGACGACGCGCAATCTGTTCGATTTCTCTTTTTACTATCGTGGACTGCGTTCCCTGCTCGGACATTTGGTGGATTTCAAAAACTAATTCCTGAAGGAGTGTCTCCCATGTTGTACGTCAACGAAAACTACGAGAAAATCCAGGCCAGCTATCTCTTTACGGAAATCGCGCACCGCGTGAATGCGCACCAGGCGGCGCATCCGGACGCCAAGATCATCCGCCTGGGCATCGGCGACGTGACGGAACCTCTCGCTCCGGCCGTTCTCGCGGCCATGCGCAAAGCCGTGGACGACGAAGGCGCGCGCACGACGTTCCACGGCTACGGGCCCGAGCAGGGCTACGCCTTCCTGCGCGAGAAGATCGCCGCCGTCGACTTCGCCGCGCGCGGAATGGATATCGCCGCGGACGAGATTTTCGTCTCGGACGGCGCCAAGTGCGATTGCGGCAACATCCAGGAACTTTTCGACAAGAACGTCAAGATAGCGGTGGGCGACCCCGTCTACCCCGTCTATGTGGACACGAACGTCATGGCCGGCCGGACGGGCGCGAACGAGGGCGGACGCTATGCGGGGCTTATCTATCTGACCTGCAACGCCGCGAACGGTTTCGTCCCCGGCCCCGAAGCCGCCGGGGATGCGGATGTCGTCTATCTGTGCTACCCCAACAACCCGACGGGGGCGGTGGCGACGAAGGAGCAGCTCCAGAAGTGGGTGGACTGGGCCAACGACAGGAAAGCCCTCATTCTGTTCGACGCGGCCTACGAGGCGTTCATCCGCACGCCCGGCATCCCGCATTCGATCTACGAGTGCGCCGGCGCGCGTTCCTGCGCGATTGAATTCCGCAGCTTCTCCAAAACGGCCGGGTTTACGGGCATCCGGTGCGGCTATACCGTCGTGCCGAAAGGCCTTGTCGCGCATGACCGGGCTGGACGGGCGGTCGAACTGCGTCCCATGTGGGCGCGCCGCCAGACGACGAAATTCAACGGCGCCTGCTACGTCGCCCAGCGCGGCGCGGAGGCCGTTTACACGCCTGAGGGGCAGGCCCAAACGAAGGCGACAATCGATTTCTACCTCGAGAACGCCAAACTCGTGAAAGAAGCCCTCGCGGCGCGTGGCTTTGCCGTCACGGGCGGAACCGACTCGCCCTACCTGTGGGTGGACGTGAAAGGCGACAGCTGGGCCTTCTTCGACAAGCTCCTGAAAGAGGCCAATGTCGTCACGACCCCGGGCGCCGGATTCGGCCAGGCGGGCGAGGGCTACATCCGCATTTCGGCGTTCAATTCCCGCGCGAACGTGCAAGAGGCGATTGCGCGCCTGGCGCACGTTCTCTAATCCTTAATCTTTATCCCCGGAAGGCTTTCGTCCCATGAAAATTGTGGATTGCGACTACTTTATCGTCGGTTCCGGCATGGCCGGGCTTATCTCCGCCCTCCAGCTCGCGGATAAAGGCAAAGTCGTCCTTGTCACGAAAGAACGCCTGAAGGATTGCAATTCCAATTATGCCCAGGGCGGCATCTGTTGCGTGATGGATCCGGCCGACTCGTTCGACAAGCATGTGAAAGACACCATGATTGCCGGCGCCTGGCTGGGCAAAGAGGACGTCGTGCGCGAAATCTGCGAGCATGCGCCCGAGGGAATCCGCTATCTGATAGACTGCGGCGTCAAATTCGCGAAGAAGAAAGACGGTTCGTGGGACTTGACGCGCGAGGGCGGACACTGCGAGCGCCGCATTTTCCATGCGGGGGACATCACGGGGGAGAAGTGCGAAGCGGCGATAATCCGCCGCGCCAAGACCTGCGGCGCCGATCTGCGCGAACACACCATCGTGATTGATCTCATCATGTCCAAGCGCATCGGTATCAAGGGCGAGAACCGCTGCCTGGGCGCCTACGTGATGGACAAGGTTTCCGGCGAAATCTACGCGATCCGCTCGCCCAACACGATATTGGCGACGGGCGGCTGCGGCAAGGTCTACTTGTACACCTGCAACCCCGACACGGCGACGGGCGACGGCATAGCGCTCGCCTGGCGGGCGGGCGCGGCGATCGAGAACATGGAATTCATCCAGTTCCACCCGACCTGCCTGTTCCATCCGCAGGCGAAACGCTTCCTGATTTCCGAAGCCGTCCGCGGCGAAGGCGCCGTTCTCGTCGACAAGAACGGAAATGAATTCATGCAGAAATACGATGTGCGCGGTTCGCTCGCGCCGCGCGATATCGTCGCACGCTCGATCGACTCCGAGATGAAGCGCACCGGAGACGACTGCATGTACCTCGACATCCGTTCGAAAGGGCGCGCCTATCTGATGAACCGGTTCCCGAACATCTACCACAAGTGCATGGAGTTCGGCATCGACATGGCCAAGGACCTCATCCCGATCGTCCCCGCCGCCCATTACACCTGCGGCGGCATCCAGGCGACGACCGACGGGCGCACGTCCATCCCCGGGCTTTCGGCCGTCGGCGAATGTGCGTCGACCGGGCTCCACGGCGCCAACCGTCTGGCGTCCAATTCGCTGATGGAAGCGCTCGTCTGCGCACACCTGACCGCGAAACGCCTCGGGGCGCATCCGGACAGATTCCAGACCACTCCTCCCGTCATCCCGCCGTGGCGGATCGGCAACGCCGTTCCGCCGGACGAAGCCGTCCTCGTGGCGCACATGTGGGACGAGATCCGCCGCCTCATGTGGGACTATGTCGGCATCGTGCGGACGAACAAGCGCCTCGCGCGCGCGGCACACCGCATCAAGACCCTGCGCCGCGAAATCCGGGAGTACTACTTCAAGTACCTCGTCACGCCCGACACGCTCGAGCTGCGCAACCTGGCCGTCTGCGCGGAACTGATCGTGCGGTCCGCCCAGAAGCGCCACGAGAGCCGCGGCCTCCATTATACGCTGGACTATCCGAAGACCGCGAAGAAGGCGCGTCAGACCGTCATTCCCGGTTTTCAATATTGATACGCGCCGCGGCGTCGAAATATGGTATAATAGTAGGCGTTGGGCCACAAGCCCGGAAAAGGAGTACGTGACATGAAAAGTGAAGTGTGGGAAAATCCCGCCGGCGGGAAAGGTAAAATGCTCATTGAGCACATTCTCGATGCGGACATTCTGAAAGACAAGAATGGTCTCTATGCGCGCGTGACTTTGCCGCCCGGGGCCGTTCTCGGTTATCATGAGCACCATGGCAACGGCGAAAGCTATTTCATTCTTTCCGGCGAAGGTGAATATGATGACAATGGCGTGAAGCGCACGGTCAAACCGGGCGATGTGACCTGGACCCCGGATGGCTCGGGACACGCCCTGAGCAATGAAAAGGGCACGAAGGACCTTGTCTTCATCGCGCTTATCGTGAACAAGTAAGAGTGAAGGTTTGGCTCCAGCGAGTGACGGAGGCGTCCGTTGAAATCGACGGCGCCTCTGTCGCGCAAATAGGCACGGGCTACTTGGCTCTGCTCGGCGTGGGTGTAGGCGATACGCCTTCCGCCGCGGAAGCGCTGGCGGCCCGTGCCGTCCATTTGCGCGTCTTCGAGGACGAGAGCGGGAAGATCAACAAGTCCGTTCAGGATGTGGCGGGCGAGATTCTCGTTGTTTCGCAATTCACGCTCTATGCGGATACCGCCCATGGGCGGCGTCCGGGCTTTTCGAATGCGGCGCGTCCTGAAGAGGCGGAACCGCTCTATGAACATTTCGTCTCTTGTCTGCGCCGCTTGCTGGGTCCGTCGCGCGTGCAAACAGGCCGCTTCGGCGCGTACATGAAAGTGCGGCTGCTGAATGACGGACCGTTCTCCGTCGAACTGCTGGCCTAGGAAAACCGGCACCGGGAAAGGGTTTCATATGGATGTCCATCAAATATCGGCGATTCTCGAACTCGCCATGCTGGTGGCCTTCGGCTTCTCGTGGCCGTTCGCCATCTTGCGAACCTACCGCGCCAAGCGCGTGGACGGCAAATCCCCGCATTTCATGATGATCGTCATTTGCGGCTATTTCTTCGGCATCGCCGCCCATGTGATAGAAGGCACGAAACTGTGGCTTTGCTTTGTCTATCTGCTGGACATCTCGCTCGTCTCGACCGATCTCGCGCTTTACTTCCATTATCTGCGGAAGAACCGCAAAGAGGCATGATTTCCCCCGAGACCATCGCGCGCATACGCGCCCTCATGGTAGAGGCGTCCGTCTACGAGGAGGACCTGCGGGAATCGTTCATTCTCGGAGGCGGCCCGGGCGGACAGAAAACAAACAAAACCTCCAGCGTCGTGCGCCTGCTGCACGAACCGAGCGGACTGGCCGTGCGGTGCGGGGAGACGCGCAGCCGCGAAACCAACCGGTGGCTGGCGCGCCGGATGCTGGCCGAGGCCATTCTTGCGCGCGAACAGGGGCGCAAGTCGGCCGCCCAGCAGGAACGCGAGAAGAAGCGTCGTCAGAAACGCCGCCGTTCGCGCCGGCAGAAGCAACACATGCTCGCCGACAAGCGCGCCCACTCGGAGAAGAAGGCGAACCGCCGCCCCGTAAAAGACGATTGAAGCCTTCCGTCCCCTGCGCCTGCCGCGTCAGGAAAGAAGTTCCTTCAAATCCGCCGCGGTGAGCTTTTCCATGACGGCCGCGTCCGTGGTGGAAATGGTGGCGGCGATAATCGCCTGCTTGCGGCGCTGCAGGGCGAGCACTTTCTCCTCTATCGTGTGCGAGGCGATCATCTTGATGGCGTAGACCGTTTTCTTCTGTCCGATACGGTGCGCGCGGTCCGTGGCCTGGTCTTCGACGGCGGGATTCCACCACGGATCGTAGTGGATGACCATGTCCGCACCCGTCAAATTGAGTCCGGTTCCGCCCGCCATGAGGGAAATGAGGAAGACGGGGATGTCCGCGCTGCGGTTGAAGCGGTTGCACTCCCCCAGCCGGTCTCTTGTCGCCCCGTCCAGATAGCAGAACTTGATGTTCAGTTTCTGCAAATCGGCCGCAATGAGCCGAAGCATGCCCACGAATTGCGAGAAGACGAGGATCTTGTGTCCGCCCTCGATGGCCGCCAGCAGCTGTTCGCGGAAAGCGTCCTGTTTGCCGCGTGAGGCGATTTGGCGCAGTTTCATGAGCAGCGAAAGGAGTTCGAATTTGGATTTGGCGAATCCCTTGGCTTTCACCAGCTCACCCGCCTGTTGGCGCGTCTTCGCGAGCGCCGCCACGTATTCGCGTTGTCCGTCTTCGCTGAGCGGACAGTACGAGACCTTGATGATCTTGTCGGGCAGTTCCTTGGCTACGGACTTCTTGAGCCGGCGCAGGATGAACGGGTGGAGTTTGCGCTTGAGGCACGCTTGCGCCTCTTCGCCGCCTGTTCCGCCCGCGGCGATGGGCTCCTCGAAATGCAGTCGGAAGGTTTCGTAGTCCCCCAGATAGCCCGGCATGAGAAAGTCGAAAATGCTCCACACATCGGCGACGGAATTCTCGATCGGCGTGCCCGTCAGGACCAGGCGGCGTTCGCTTTGGATCTGCTTGACCGCGCGCGAACTCTTGGTCTGGCGGTTTTTGATATGCTGGGCCTCGTCCAGCACGACGGCGGAGAAGACGGTCTCCGCGTAGGCGGTGTCCAGGTCGCGCTGCAGAAGACCGTACGAGGTGATCACGAGGTCGGCGGAAGGAATGAGCGGAAAGGACTTCTCGCGGTCGGGTCCGGCGACGACGAGGACTTTCATGCCCGGAATGAACTTGTGCGCTTCCGCCTCCCAGTTGCGCAGAAGGGAGGTCGGGCAGACGACGAGCGCCGGACGCTTGCCTGTCCCCGACGCGCGCGGCAGCGAGAGCCAGGTGAGCGTCTGCAGCGTCTTGCCCAGGCCCATTTCGTCCGCGAGGAGTCCACCCAGCCCCGATTCCTCAAGAAAGCGCATCCAGTAGACGCCCTCTTTCTGGTAGGGACGCAGGATCTTGTCGAGCGGACCGAGCGCGACGGGCTCGAACTTGGCGGCGTTCGCCCGGTTGTGCAGCGCGGCGTTTTTCCGCCAGAGCTGCGCCCGCTCATCGTCGAGTTCGACGTCCAGGGCGTCCAGCGAGGCCTTGACGTACGCGGCATGCACGCCCGGCACGCGGAACCAGCCCGCCGGGGCGCCGTTCTGCCGCGGGGCGCAGTCCGAGAAGACCGCGTGCATCTCTTGGATGGCGACATTGTCCAGAAGAATGACCTGTCCATCCCGGAGAATGTAGCCGTCGCCGCGGTTGAGGGCGGCCTGGACTTCCGCCGGCGGCACGTTTTGCCCCATCGCGTCGAAGGTGTAGGCGATGTCGAAGTCGCCTTTGGGGGCGTCGCGGACAGAGACCACCGGCACGACCATGGGCATCGTATCCGTCAACTTCATCAGCCGGTCGGCGAGATCGACGCGCCACCCGAGCCGCCGCAAGGCGGGCAGGCCGGCGCCCAGGAAGTTGAGCACTTTCTGCGGATCGGTCAAGTAGAACTTCAGGTCTCCCGTGCGGTAGCCCGGCTCGAATCCGCGGCGTTTGAGTTCCTCGATGGCCGCCTGCTCGGCTTTCATGCTGCGCACGCGGCGCACGAGCGCATCGTCGGGGTCCGGGAGCCAGACCGTGCGGTCCGTCTGGACCGAGCAGGCGGGGAATTCGACTTCGCCGTAGTGCGCGTCGAGCTCGATCGCGAGGGAAGCGCGCGAACCGGCGACGAAGGCGGAAAACGCGGGCCGCATCTCGACCGGGATGAAGTTGGAGGCGTCTTCCGCCGCGGACGGCTCGTCCGGCGCCTTCCCTTTCGCCGCGGACGGCGCGGAACGTCTGGGCGGCGGGGGCGGCAGGTCGTCCATCTCCATCACCATCTGCGCGATGCCGATGGCCAGTACATGCGGGCATATCTGGCCCAGGTCGCGGTTGGTCCGGCACGGACAGTCGCTTTTCACGCGGTTGCCGGGCAGAATCTGGAAGGATACCGGCATTTCCCATCCGGTGACGAGTTGGATCTTCCCCTGCAATTCGTGCGTATCGGGATTGTAGGCGACCTGGCTGACAAGACCCTCGTTGCAGAGTGCAAGACCCTGGTTGAACGTGGGCACGCCGCCCCACGCAATAAGCATTTCTTTCGTTAAACCGCATTTGACCATAGGGGATAAGTATACCATCTTTTGCCTTCTGCGACAACCCCCGCCGGACGGGTGCCTCCCAAAATTTCCATGTGCCCGGTCCAAAAGTAGACGAAGCGGACGTTCCGGCGCAACGGGGTGGCGGTTCCGGCGCAACGGGGTGGCCGTTCCGGCGCAACGCCATCGCCGTTCCGGCGCAACGCCATCGCCGTTCCGGCGCAACCGGTGGAGACTCTACGGTTTCTACACGGTCAAATGTACCCCTCTCTCCCCCTCCTCTAGAAGCGGATTGTACCCGCGGCAGAAGGGGAATTTTACCCCGCGGAACACTCCGCCAATACCCCCCGCATGTGACGGTATCTAACATGCGCATGTTTTTGGACCTCATGCGGGAGTCCTTTTTTGGCGCACCTCCATTTTAGGCCGATAACTTGCAGTTTTTGAGTGTTTGGACGCCAGAATGGCCAATTAGCGCAAATGTTAGCCGCGGCGAATTCTCAGCCGCATGAGGGGGGGGTGTTCGAGGTCTTAAAACAGGTCGTTCGGGCAGTTCGAAAATCGGCTATTTTGATTGTGCAGAGAAAGTAAAAAAGGGGGTAGGGGGGGTGGGTTTTAACACAGAGGCACAGAGGGGGGAGGCACACACAGAGGGGGGTAGTGGGGTGGTTTTAGACAGGATTGACAGGATTGACAGGATTGGGGGGCGCGTCCTACTCGTCCTAGTTGTCCCGGTTGTCCCGTTCCTCCTGCCAGTCCCTTGCCGCCCGCGCGGGTGGCCGTATGCCGCTCTCCGGTAGGGAGCCCCAGTTTGTCAAATAGAACGGGTACTAGCGAGAAACGGGGGTGGTTGCTGGTTTGCCAAGTTTTATACCGGTACGCGGTATTGGACAAACGGACCCGCCTCTTGATATGTCCTTTTCAAAATCCGGTACACATTATTATGGCAAATCGCGCCGGGAGGCTCCGGGTGCATTTGGGGGTTTACAATCCAGACCGGAAATGCTATACTATTTGCAGTTTCAATCAGGAGTGTCGGGTTCTTGACTACACGAAATGAGATGAATGCGTCCGTATGTAGCACAGTTTCTGTGTTCCCCGGACGGCTATATACGCGCTGGAGAGCACGTATGCGCTCTTCGGATTGCGTCCAAGTACCCCCCCCCTATTCGCTAGCAACGCCACAGAAGGCTGTTGCGTGGCCTTGGACGCGGCTTTTGTTGAGGCCGCGGCAGCGTTGCTTTCACCTAATTACGGCGAAAATAAGGAGTGACTCCATGGAGAAGAGAAAGGGATTCGATGGGAAATCGGTCTACAAGAAACCGATCGGCGAGAAACTCATGAATCTGTGCGGAATGTACTGGTGGCCGCCAACGCACAATGATCCCCTGGTAAAAGGCCCGCAACCGCGAATAGTCACCCGCAAGCAATATAAACACCTCATGGGGATGCGCAACGAACATGGTGACGATGGAGAGATGTCCGTGACGTACAATGCCGGAAACTGAATGTCCGCTCTTGCAATAGCAGAGAAGGACGAAGCCGGAATACAATATAACAACTAAACGAAAGGTAAGGAAATATGGAAAAGAGAGAATATACGCAAGAGCAAGCAGAGTGGCAGTTCACAGAGGAATTCGCAAGGCAGAAGCGGAAATACTATCACCGTCCGAATATCCTTGTCTGTGGATATACGGGATCGGGCAAGAGTTCTCTCATAAATGCCATTCTCGGCGACGAAATAGTGCCACAAGACAAGATTGGCGAGGGAAAACCCAAAACTCAGGGTTTCGAGGAGTTTGCGAACGATTTGGTGCGCGTCTACGACTCGAAGGGAATGGAAAACGGGGACTCCGAAGAGGATTTTGTCCGGATGACCAGCAACTTCATCCGTGAAAAGCAGAACAGCCCGAACGTTGACGATCACATTCATATCGTGTGGTATGTGATCCAGGGTCCCGGAGCACGCGTCACCGAATGCGACAGGCATCTGATCAAGTCGGTGTTCAATCCCGAGCACGTGATCGTCGTCATAAGCAAGGCGGACATCATCCGCGGCAAACAGAAGGACGCTCTCAAGGCTGAGGTGTTGAATGCGGGGGTCCCCGAAGAACGGATAATCTTCACCTGCGACAAGGAGGGCGGCTGCCAGGGATGCGCCGATCTCACGAGGCTTACGTACAAGATGCTTCCAGCCGCCTACCACGATGCCTTCATCGAACAGCAGAAAATAGACAAGGAGACGAAGAAGGCCGCCATCGAAGCGAAGGAATCTAAGGCGGATGTGATTGTCGGAGCCGGAGCAGCCGCCGCGACCGCGGCTGCGGCAAGCCCGATACCGTTCTCGGATGCGACAATTATCGTGCCGGTGCAGATTACGATGATAGCTTCGTTGGCGGGGCTATACGGCATGGACGCCGAAAAGATCAAGGCACAGTTTCTTCCGTTTGTCGCGAAACAGGCCGGAAAATTCCTAGTCGCCAATGCCATAAAACTATTTCCAGGGCTCGGTTCTGTTGCCGGCGCCGCCATCAACGGTACCGTTGCCGCAACCATTACCGGCGCGATGGGCCTGTATGTAAAGTCTATTTTCAAGGGAACGGCTTTGGCCAAGGTCGACGGGAGGGAGCCTCCGAAGATGGCATTTGACCCCGAGATCTTAGAGCAGTTCTGTTCGGCGTGGAAGAACAACAAAGCTTGATAAATGTACATTAGAGTTGTCCGCCGCGCTATTGTCTGGTGTCGCGCGGATAACTCGCAACAGGAGAAATGATTATGGATTCTGCCAATATACTCGTTTGCGGTAAAACCGGAGTCGGCAAGACAGGTTTGATACAGTCAGTGACGGCGCCGGGAACGGTGCCGGATTCCGCGATCAGCGATTCCCATGCACAAACAAGGGGCTTTGATTGCTATTCGGCGGGTCCGACGACATACGTCGACAGCGAAGGATATGAACCGGGACAACGGATGGAAGATTTCGTCGCGAAGATCAAAGGCGAGCTTGATCGTCGACTTGACACCGGCATTGCCGGGAACCTGATTCATGCGATCTGGTATTGCGTAGACGGTACGAACGCCAGGCTCCAGGATATGGATATGAAGTTCCTCTCCAGTTTTCCTGAGAAGGCCCTGCTCGTTGTGACGAAATCCGAAGACATGCGAAAGGAGCAGTTCGAACGTTTTGAACGGGCGCTGGCGGAGGTTGTGGACGAGCGCCGCACGGTTTTTGTCTCGGGGCGGAAGAAAACAGGAATCGACCGGCTTCTGCAAATGACGCGCGAGGTTACGTCCGCTTCTCTTGCGAATGCCGGGAAGGAAATTGCCGAGTACGAGAACGAATGGCAGGCTTATTATTCGTCCATAATCGCCGATTCGAAGCGGCAATGTTCGGAAGAAGCCGATCATTTCATAAACTGGGCGGCCAGCCGGGCGGCAGCGGCTACGATCGGACTAGGCCAAGTTGTGGGTGCGCCGATTATGATGGCAAATGAAATCTATATGATCCACAAGATCGGCAGTGTATATGGTTACAGCGTCGACCGCAAGATTGTAACCAAGATTCTGAGTGCAGGCGGGACGAGTTCTTTCGGCAAGAGGCTCATTTCGTTCCTGCAGGGGACAACGGGCGTGGTTGCGACGACATATGGCATCGGTAAGGCGGCGAAGGCGTATTTCGAGTCGGGGATGACGTTTAACGCCGATGAATTGAAGCGACAATTTCTCGAGTCCAGGAAGAAAGGCGAGAAGATTGATTGGGGGGAAAGGTGAAAATGCCGCGCATTGGATAGAATTAAACGAGAAGAATATTCATCGTCAATCCTCATAATTGTGAATTGATTTGCGAGAGGGTCAAATCTCTGCTTTTGCAAGCGAGAGCTTAGCGGGAAAAGAGGATTCTAAGGGAGCGGAAAGGAAACTTCCCGCCCCTTTTCTGTACCTTGAGCCGTGTTTTAGGAGGTTAGACCAAACGATTCGTCCGATTTGACTCGCCGCTCTTGCTTACCTACTTTGTCAAATGACAAGTAATTTGCGTTTTTTCAGAAAAGTGAACGCAAACTGCTCGAAATATGGTATAATAGAGTTCTATGAAAATACTAGGCGAGAAACTTTTTGCGAAAGACGCGTCCGGGCAACTTCTGAGTCGCATCGGTACGATTTTCTTCAAGACACCTGGTTTAGTGACGGTTCGGGGCGTGCACGCGACCCAGCGGCTGCTGTGGATAGACACGCTCAACGCGGAGCGCGCGGCGAAGGGGATACCGCCCCTCTCGCCGGAAGAGGTCGCCGCCGAGATGGAAGATTCGGTCGATTTGATCATGACGGAAGACGCGGTCTACATCCGGCCGGACCCTGAGCGGATGGATTTGGCTTTCAAGGCGGACGAGGAACTGCAGAAACTCGTGTCCAAGCGGCGCATCCGCTTTCTGAACACGCACGCGGCGAAAGTGCGCAACGCGCTGCGGGCACGCGGCGAAAACTGGCGCATGGCGCGGCAGCCGATTTCGCAGGACGACATGAAGCGGCTGATTCTCGATTCGCACGTCTCCATCGACCACGGGTGCATCTACTACTACAACCGCAACACCGGCACGCGCTTCCTCACCGTCGGCGGCTATGCGGAAATCGCCAAGCTGCCCCCGGCGGAGTTCCGCGAGCAGGCGCGGGAGGTCGTCGCGCTTTTCTCGCGCCGCAACCGCATGGGCAATCCGGAGGCGGAAGTCTTCCCCACGACCACGCCCATAGGGATCGCGAAGGCCATACAGCATCTCGACGTGGACCGTCTTTCGGACGAGGAGTTGCGCCGGGCGACGGACAAGATCGATCTGGATTGGCGCATGTCCCTGCCGGCGGATCTGCGGGACGAAAGCGTGGAGAATTTCGCCTGGCGCAACGCCATGTGCGCGGCCTTGACACGCGTGTCGAACGCGCCCGAAATCGACGGCAGCGAGCTCATTCAGGGGCTTTCGCCGGAGTTTTTCCGCCAGATCGAATGGCTGCCGGGCGCGCGCATCGACCGCGGCGAGCTCATCTTCGATCCGCTTTGGGACGAGTACACCCGCACGCGCGACCCCGAATTGGGACAGGTTTGCGACCCGCGGGTTAGGAACATCATCTTCAATTTCGTGCGGTTCTACCGCGACCTGCAGTACGTCAACATCGGGCGCATCGCCAATTCGCTCGCGCGCCACCCCGAGGCCGGTCCGCACCGCGGATCGATCTACATCCTGCAAATGAAGGAAACGAGCCGGCTGGAGCCGTATGTCGCCATTCTGCGTTTCCAGAAGTGGGGCATTGCCGAGCATTTGGACGAGGGCAAGAACCTTTTGCAGTCCATCATAGAGGCGAACGACTACGCCGACTATATCATGGACCGCCGCCTGATGTGCCAACAGCTGGGCATGAGTCTGCCGCAATATGTGGGTTTCGGACAGTTTGCCGAGCCCTACCACGGGCACAACCAGTACAACGGCACGACCGTGCGGGCCTACTACTTCATCCGCGCCTACACGTCGGGGACGGCGTCGGACAAGGTGCCTGTCGGCAAGTTCCGCAATCCGGCCTATGCCAAGAAGTTCGCCCATCTGATGGGTGGCGCGGCGGCGATGGACATGATTGTCGGGCGTTTGGCCACGAAGAACGGCGAGAACATCTTCGACACCAACTACGAGATCGTCCAGCAGGGGCTCGACGGGCTCCCGGAACATGTCGCGGTTCTCGATCATGCCGGGTCGTTCGTCGGCTATCTGAAGCCCTTCGAGGAACTGGTTGCTCCTTATGCGGAAGTCGTGCGGCGGCGCGCGCCGTACGTGAAGGATTTCGCCGCGTTCGCGCAGGCGTTTGTCTCCGGATTCAAGGAGAAGCTCATCGAAACGCGGACGAAATATCTCGAACGGCGGCGGGCTTTCGACGATCTGCTGGTGCACCGTCCTTTCGATGCGGCGGGTTCGGGTGCCTATCGCTGGGCGAAGACGCTGCAGCGGCTAGAGACGTGCGACCCCGAACAGTTGGCGGTTCAGCTCGAGAAGGCCATCCACGCGCCTAAATAAGGGAACGCGCTGGTTTCTATGTTGAGGTATATAGGCAAACGTTTTCTGCAAGTCATCCCGACGACATTCGGGATACTTGTGCTGACGTTCGTCCTGTTCAACGTCGTGGGCGGCTCTCCCGCGGAGACGATCCTGGGCAAGAACGCGACGGCGGAGTCCATCGCCGCGTTCAACAGGCTGCACGGATTCGACAAGCCGCTCCTGTTCGCGCTTGATTCGCAATTCATCACGTTCGTCTCGAATCTCCTGAAGGGCGAGCTCGGCTATTCGGTCGAGCTGAAAGAGCCCGTCACGTCCGTTCTGCTGCGCGGCGTTGGGCCTTCGCTCTCCCTTACGGTGCCGATCCTCGTCGGCGGGACGCTTCTTGCGCTCATGCTGGCGCTGCTCTCGGCCGCTTGGCGCGGGCGGTGGGTGGACAAGTCCATTCTGGTCGTCTCCACCGTGCTCATGAGCGTCAATTACGTCGTCTGGGTCCTGGCGGGGCAGTTTTTTCTGGCGTACAAGGCGGGGCTGTTCCCGATCTGGGGCTATGAGAGCGCGGCGTATCTGGCTTTGCCCGTCCTCATCGGTATCGTCAGTTCGCTCGGGGTGGATGTGCGGTTCTTCCGCACGGCGCTACTGGACGAGATTTACAAGCCGTACATCCTGACGGCCCGTTCGAGGGGGCGGTCCGCCGCGTACATTCTGGTCTTCCACGTCCTGCGCAACGCGCTGATTCCGATCGTGACGTACGTTTCGCTTTCCATTCCGTATCTTTTCTCGGGATCGTTGCTTCTGGAAAGCTTCTTCGGGATCCCCGGGCTGGGGTCGGTGGCCATCAACGCAATCCACTCGTCCGACATGGCGGTCGTGCGCGGCGTCGTGGTGATGAGTGCGCTGGTCTACCAGTTCGTCAATTTGTTGACGGATCTCGCCTATGCCGCGCTGGATCCGCGGGTGCGATTGAAATAACGTATGTATGACAGACGCATGTGAGGAGTGGTCGCAGGCACGGTCCTGCGTGGGGAACGGACGGCTCTCGGTCGTCCTGCCGGTCTACAATCTGGGCTCGACAATCGCGGCGAACCTGCGCGAAATCGCGACGTTATACGCGGACAAAGGTCTGCGCGCGGAACTGATACCCGTTGACGACGGTTCATCGGACAATACACGCGCGGCACTTCTGGATGTCGCCCAGGCGTACGCCGACGAACGGGCGACGGTCGTGATCCGCCCCGTCCTGCTGGACCGCAACGGCGGCAAGGGCGCGGCGTTGCGGGCGGGATTCGAGGCCGCGACAGGCGACTATGTGCTGCTGCTGGATGGCGATCTGGACATCAACCCGTCCCAGACCGGGCGCTTTTTCGCCGAAATGTGCGCAAAAGGCGCGGATATCGTGGTGGGATCCAAGCGGCATCCGGAGTCGGTCGTGCAATATCCGTGGCACCGGCGCATCGTGAGTTGGGCGTACTTCACGCTCGTGCGGCTCGCGATTGGGCTCCCGATAACGGACACGCAGACGGGGATGAAGCTCTTCAAGCGCGGCGTTTTGGGCGAGGCGCTCGGGCGCATGCTCGTGAAGACCTACGCCTTCGACCTGGAATTGCTGGCGATCGCCCATCAGCGGGGGGCGCGCATCGCCGAAGCGCCGGTCGTCATCCATTTCGGGAACAAGTTCGGCGCGCTCAAGCCGGCGACCGTCAAGGCAATGGCGCTCGATTCGCTGGCGGTCTTCTACCGGCTGCGCATGCTGGACTACTACGCTTCGCGGACGATTCCGCCGCCGCTTGGGCACGAGCCGCTGGTTTCGGTCGTCATCGCCTGTCCGCGCGCGAGCGCCGTCCTGGAGGAGTGCCTCAAGGGGCTTTCCGCCCAGACGTACAGACATTTCGAAGTTATCGTCCTGCCGGACGGGCCCGAGCCCGGGCTCGAAGCGGGCGGCCGCGTGCGCGTCATCCCGACCGGCAAGGTGCGCCCGGCGGAAAAGCGCAATGTGGGACTCGCCGCGGCGAAAGGCGAAATCGTGGCGTTCATCGACGACGACGCCTATCCGGACGCCCATTGGCTGGAGTACGCCGTGCGGGAGTTCGGTGATCCCACGGTCGGCGCGGTGGGTGGTCCGGGCGTGACGCCGCCCGGGGACGGATTCCTCGCGCGCATCGGCGGGCGCGTCTACGACAATTTCCTCGTCTCGGGGAACTACCGCTACCGGTACAAGGCGGGCGGCATTTGCCGGGACGTGGACGACTATCCGAGCTGCAATCTTCTCGTGCGGAAGAGCATCCTCGACCGCATCAAGGGCTACCGGACGGACTTCTGGCCGGGCGAGGACACGCTCCTCTGCAAGGATATCCTCGAGACGGGCGCACGCATCTACTACAATCCGTGGGTGGTCGTCTACCATCATCGCCGGCCCCTGTTCGGTCCGCATTTGCGGCAGTTGGGGCGGTACGCTTTCCACCGCGGCTATTTCGTGAAGCGGTATCCGTCCAATTCGCTTCATCTGGCGTATTTTGTGCCGTCGCTTTTCGTGCTCTATCTGGCGGTTCTGGCGGCGTGCGTTTGGTTCCTGCCGGCTTGGGCGCGCGTGGCGGGGGTGGTTCCGCTCGGCTTTTACCTGGCGCTCGTGGCGTTGACGACGTTCAGTGTGAATCCGCTCGTCTGGGCGCTTACGCTGGCGGGCGTCGTGGCGACCCACGTGGTCTACGGGGTGCGTTTCCTGTGCGGACTTCTGGCGAAGAAGGCGCCCTGCGAGTTCATCGGAAAGGACCATGCCTGATGGAGACGTGGCACGATTTGCGTCCGGACCCGGTGCACGTCCGGCGGGAGCGCGAAAAGGCGCGCGCCTTGCGCCAGACGGACTGGTGGCGCGCGCAGCTGCAGAAGGGCGTCTGCCATTACTGCGGGCGGCATGTCGGCGCGGCGAATCTGACGATGGACCACGTCATCCCCGTGGCGCGCGGCGGGAAGTCGGTCCGGTCGAACTGCGTGCCGTGCTGCAAGGACTGCAACAACAAAAAGAAGACCACGACGCCAGTGGAGCGCATCCTGGAGTCGCTTTTCGGTCCGGACGGCGGCGCGGGAACCGTTTTCCCTGAAGGAGAAGGAGATCGATCATGAATACAACTCTGTTGACGTGGACTCTGTTTGTCGGGGCGGCGTATCTGATCGGGGGCATCCCGTTCGGATTTCTCATCGGCAAGGCGCGCGGCATCGACGTGCGGACGGTCGGGTCCAAGAATATCGGCGCGACGAACGTTTTCCGTTCCGTCGGCAAGAAATGGGGGTTCATCGCCTTCGCCTGCGACGTCCTGAAGGGGCTTTTGCCGGTTCTCGCGGCGCGGCATTTCGCCGGGGGCGAGCCCGCCTTGGCGCATTTGGCGCTCGTGACGGGCCTCGCCTGCGTCGTCGGGCACATGCTGACGCCGTACATGCGTTTCAAGGGCGGGAAGGGCGTCGCGACGGGCTTTGGCATGCTGATCGGGCTCGTGCCGGCGCTCGTCGGGGTCGCCTTCGCGCTGTTTGTCGTCGTGTTCGCGCTCTCGCATTACATTTCGCTCGGAAGTTGCGCGGCCGCGGCGTTTCTCGCAATCGCCATCTGGTTCCCCATCCTGGGTTCCTCCGGCCTGGCGGACATCCCCCAGGCGGTGCTGGTCACATTTGTCGCGCTTTTCGTCATCTTCAAGCACCGTTCGAACATCGGACGGCTCCTGCGGGGGACGGAAAACAAGATTTACATATTCAAATCATGAAGACTGCACAATTTTGGTATCCCCTGCCGCAACGGCTTATCGCCCAGCACCCCGCCGCCGTGCGGGGGACGGAAAAGATGATGGTCCTGCACCGGGACACGGGCGTTCTCGAGCACCGTCATATCGCGGATATCGTCGAGTACATCACGCCGAACGACCTGCTGGTCGTCAACGACACGAAAGTCTTCCCGGCGCGTCTGCTCGGCAAGTGGGAAGATTCCGATGGCGGCGTCGAGGTTCTGATGATTTCCGCCGCGCCCGAGGCGGAGACCGTGAAGGAACTTGTCTGGAATTGCATGATCGGCTCGGGGCGCAAGTGCCGCGAAGGGCAAATCGCCGTGTTCGGTCCGCATAACGAGCTGCGCGTGCGCCTCTTGAAGCCGCTTGGGGGCATCGGCATGTGGAAGGTCGAGTTCATCTGTGCGCGTCCGCTCATGGACCTCCTGGACGAATTCGGCCATACGCCCGTTCCGCCCTACGTCAAGCGCGAAGGTACGCGTGCGGAAGAGCTGGAGGACCGGGTCCGCTACCAGACGATCTACGCGAAGCACGTGGGGAGCGTCGCCGCGCCCACGGCCGGACTCCACTTCACGCCGGAGATTTTCGCCGCGCTCGAGGCGAAAGGCGTGAAGCGCGTCGCCATAACCCTGCACGTGGGGCCGGGGACGTTCCGTCCGGTGAAGGCGGAAAACATCGAGGACCACCAGATGGATTTCGAGGCGTTCACGGTCACGCCCGAGGCGGCGGACGCCATCAACGCCTGCAAGGCGCGCGGCGGACGGGTCTTTTGCGTCGGTTCGACGACCGTCCGGACCTTGGAGACGATCGCCAACCGTCCGGATGCCGAAGGGCAGCCGCTCATCGTGCCGGGTTCGGGGGCGTCCAACATCTTCATCTATCCGCCCTACAAGTTCAAGGTCTGCGACTGTTTGCTGACGAACTTCCATCTGCCGCAGTCGACTTTGCTGATGATGGTCTCGGCTTTGGCCGGACGGGAGCGGACTTTGTGCGCCTATGCGCTGGCTATCAGCAAAAACTATATGTTTTTCTCTTATGGGGATTGCATGCTCATCGTCTAATATGTTAAAATATACGTGATGACACCGATTTTAGTACCGAGAGACCGAAAATCGCTTTTCCGCCAGTTTCTGAGCGGAATGTACGATGCTGTTGTGATTACAGACCCGAACGGTCATATTATAGAGATAAATGAACGTGCGCAGGAGTTCTTTGGCTACGAACCGGACGAGGTTCTCGACCGACCTGTCTCGCTGTTCGTGCCCGGCTTGGCGACGGAAGTCGTGCAACGTATCCGGAACGGCGTCGAAGCCGAGCGGCACATGATCATAGACGCCAACGGGCGCGCCAAGGACGGAACCAAGTTCGCGTGCGAAATAGCCGTTTCGATCATCGACTTGGTCGATCCGGACGACCTGGTGTTCACAATCCGCAACATCGAACGGCGCCGGAAAGTGCGCGATATGCTGCGTGCGAAGGAAAACGCCTTTCGTCTGGCGCAGGAGTCGCTTTTTGTCTGCGATGCGCAGGGGCGTTTCACCTACGTGAATCCCGCCTTTTGCGAAATGTTCGGCCTGGAGGGGGAAGAATCGGCGCGGGCCCACCGGTTCAGCGACTGGTTGGGCGACGAACCGCTCCCGGCCAACTTCCGGAAAGCGCTGGACGGCGAGAAGACAAGCGTGACGATCGTGTCGGAGGTAGAGGACGCGGACGACACCGAAACAGTGGAAGTTACGCTCGCGCCGAACACGGTGGGGCGCAAGATCCGCGGCGTCGTGGGCAGCATTTTGAGGAAAGAATGAAAAGACAGGCTCCACGTCATGCCGCGGGACTCGTTTCGCTTGTCGTGAACAAGCCCGACGCCAAGCTTCTGCAGGACTTCCTCGTGCAGAAATTCGCGCTTTCTCGCCGCACGGCCAAGGCCATGATCGACGGGCGCAGCGTGTGGGTGAACCATACGTGCATCTGGATGGCGCGCCACCAGTTGAAGACGGGCGATGTGGTCGAGGTCCCCTCCGCCGTCGTGAAAGGGGCGGTGAAACAGAGCGCGCGCACGACGGGGGCTTCCGCCGCGCCCCAGCCGGCGAAGCGCCATGTGCGCGTACTTTGGCAGGACGAAGGCTATCTCGTGTGCGACAAACCGGCGGGAATCGTCACATGCGACGACCCGAAGTCCGTGGAGACGATTCTGCGCGAACAGGAGAAGATTCCGACATTGGAAGCGGTGCACCGGCTCGACCGCGATACGACGGGCTGCCTGCTTTTCGCGAAGAACCACGCCGCGCTCATGGCGGCGGTGGAGGTCTTCAAAACGCACAAAGTGACGAAGGTCTACCGGGCAATCGCCTGGGGACGCTTCCCCTATGCGCACCTCAAGATCGAAAAGCCCCTGGACGGACAGCGCGCCGTTTCGCAAGTCGTGCGGGAAGCGACGGGGCCGGACGCGAGTTTCCTCAAGGTCAAGATCGACACGGGCCGCACGAACCAGATCCGCCGCCATTTGGCGTCCGTGCGCGCCCCCATCCTGGGGGACCGGGTTTTCGGGCTCAAGTCGGCGCGCGACCCGCGGTTCATGCGGGTTCCGCGGCAGATGCTGCATGCCGCGACGCTCGAACTGCCCAATCCGTTGAATCCGCACGAGCAAATCACCGTGCATTCCCCCTTGCCGGCGGACTTCCGTGCGACGTTGCGCCTCTTTGACATGGGAAAATGACGAAAGGGAGCGAAAAATGAAGAATAACTGCGTTTTCTGTGCAATTGCCGCGGGCGAAATTCCGTCCTTCAAGATTTACGAGGACGATTTGGTGTTGGCGTATCTGGACATCAACCCGTTTACGGAGGGCCATACGCTCGTCATCCCGAAGGTGCATTCGGAAGGCTTGCTCGATACCCCGGCGGACCAATTGGGCGAAATTGTGGCGCGCGTACAGAAAGTCGCCGCGCATCTCAAGAAGGCGCTCCCCTGCGAAGGCTTCAACATCCTGCAAAATAACGGCGAAGCGGCGGGCCAGACGGTCAAGCATCTGCACTTCCATATCGTGCCGCGCTACGGGATGGGTCCCATCGTCTTCGAGAACAAACCGGGCGACAGGGCGCATCTCGCCGAACTCGCCGCGCGTTTGCGCATGGGCTGAGCGCCCGTTCTCCCGAATCCGTCACCGGACGCGGACGGGTGTCCCCGCGGGGGTTTGGGAAAGGCGCCCCTCCCGTCCCGAAAACCTTGCGGGAGCACTCCCTTAAAACGGCCGTGCGGGGGTGCCGTCGCCGGTATCGCGCTCCTTCAAAACGGCCCAAAGGACGAGGTAGACGAGAACGGGGATGCCCGAGAGGAAAGGCGCAGCAAGCGCGAACGCCCAGCGCACGCCCGTGACGTTGAGGTCGAACGCGTCCGCAAGACCTGCGCAGACGCCGCCGATCACTTTATTGGAAGAACTCCGGTAAATATTCATAATAAGTTCCTTTCTTGCTTCAAACCAAATCCATGGATTGCAGTCGAAGAGCCGGCATCCGGGTCGCGGCCGTCGTTTTCGACCGCGCTGAGGATCCCGAATCTCCTTGAGACGGGGATCTCGACCCCACGAGACGGAGCCGAGACCGCGGTCTCTCGGGCAAAAGACCACGGTCTCTCGGGCAAAAGACCACGGTCTCTTGAGCAAAAGACCACGGTCTCTTGAGCAGAAGACCACGGTCTCTTGAGTAAAAGACCGCGGTCTCTTGGATTTGTCCTGCCGATAAGATGTGCGCGGCATCCCGGACCGCCCAGCCCGTTCAAGCGACATTTGCCTGTTTTCTCCTTGATTGGCACGGTTGAAAACAAAGACCATAATCCGGATTTCAGCCTCTCAACTGCGGTTTTCGGGCTCAATTCACGACTTTGTAGCCGAGTCCGCGGCGGGAAACGATGAGATTGCCCACGCGCCCGAGTTTGGTGCGCAGGCGGCGGATGAGCGAGGAGACGACCTTGTCGTCCGCCAAATGGTTCGGACCATAGAGGAGCTCGAGTATCTCATCCGTCGAGAAGAAGCGGTTGACGGTATCCGTCAGCGCCCGCAGGACGATGGCTTCGGAACGCGTCAGCGGCTCGACCTGGCCCTCGCGCTCGACGATCATGAGGGAAAAGTCGAGGACGGCGTCCCCGAGCATGCGCCGCGCCCCGGCGTTGGGGGCGGACATGAGCGCGGCTTCACTGCGGGCAATCGCCGCGCCGATGCGCGCCAGGAGTTCCTCGGGCGAGCAGTCCTTGGCGATGTAGTCGTTCGCGCCCGCGCCGAGTCCCCGCACCAGCGTGATTTCGGACGGCGCCGCCGTAAAGAAGATGATGGGGACGATCGCGTCCAGGTCGCGCAGCGCCACGCAGGTCGCCAGCCCGTTTTTCTTGGGCATCATGACGTCCAGCAGCACCAGATCGGGCTTGCAGGCGCCGAACTTCCGCAGCGCCTCGTCGCCGTCCTTGGCGGTTTCGACGAGATAACCCTCCTCTTCCAGCAGTCGCTGGAAGCAATAACGCATGGTCCGCTCGTCGTCGACCAGCAGGATTTTGAAGGGGACGGTCATTCTTTCCAGACGATGGTGGCGTCCGATTCGCGGCGGACGCCGCGGCGGTAGGCGACGGCGCTCTTGCCGAACAGCATGGCGTAGAAGGGCGTCGTGCGGCGGATTCCGGCGGTTTTCTCGAGGAGTTCGGGCACTTCGCGCTGCACGAGCTGGAGGAATCCGCACCAGCAGGTGGCGATTCCATGCGCCTGGGCGAGCATTTCGAAGTAGGCGCACGCCGCGGCCACGTCCGCCTCGGGGGTCGTCACGGCGGGGTTGGTTTCGTCCGACGAGATGATGACCATGCCCGGCGCGTCGCGGAAGAACATGTCGCCCTTGCCGGCGCGCATGCGGATGGCCGGCACGGCGAGCCACCGCGGCAGAAGTTTCGGGCCGTCCCGGTGCGCCTCGATGGCGCGGATGAACGCCTCGCGGAACGCGTCCATCGCCTGGCGCGTCGGGAAGCAGGTGAAGGTCAGCCCGCGCGCGTTGCACCCGGTCGGCACGTCCCCCAGGCGGGAAAGAATCCGCTCCAAAGCGCCGCGGTCCACGTCTTCCTTGCGGAACTGCCGCGTGGAACGGCGGACCTGCATCCAGTTTTCGACCTCATCGGCTTTGGGCAGGGCGAGTCCGCGCGTGGAAACGGCGTCTTCCGGACGGTGTCCGTTGAAGGTGATTGCGCCGACGGGGCAGATGGCGAAGCAATGCTGGCAGCGCATGCACTTTTCGGGCTTCGGGATTTCGGGGTACCCCTCCGCGCCGGTTTTGAGGGCGCGGAACGCGCAATCCTTGACGCACGCCCCGCATTTGACGCATTTCGTTTTGTCGACTTCGAACAGCATGTCAATCTTCCTTTTTGTCCAAAACATTGAAAACAACATAGGATTGCAGGAGGGCGAGCAGCGCGAAAAGCGCCATCATCATCTCGCCGCCTTCCTCCAAAACCGCGCAAAACGCCCGCGCCGCGTCCGAAAGGGCGGTGCCGTCGTGGGCGTGGCGGTACCACGCCGGCAGGCGGTCGCAGACGAGCACGAGGACGCTTGTGCCGCCAAACACCGCCGCGCTCCACGCGACGGGCTTGAGGGTGAAGAAGCCTTTTGCAAGCGGAATGAGGTACCATGCCAGCGGCAGCATCACGGCCGCGAAGAAGAGGATGAAGAAGAACAGCACGAAGAGACGCGGCATGACGGGCATGTCCCACGCCGTCAGGAAGCGCATCTTGAAGACGGTCCCCTTGAAGCCCGCGGCGATTTCGGGCCAGAGGTCGGCGAAGAGGGTCTTGTGGAGGTCGGTTTCGCGGACGATGGCCATGACGGCGAGAAGGGACCATTCGGCGCTCCAAAACGCCTGCTTTCGCGCGGGACCGCCTACCGGCGGACAGAGCCAGACGAGCGGGACGATCAGGGCGAAAAGGGCGAGCGTCATGAGTTCGACGGGCGATGTACCGCCCTGGTCGAAGAGGTTCATCACGGTCGCGGGCTCCAAAGCCCACCAGAGAGTGACGAGAATCGCCAGAGAGATAACGAAACAAACAGGCGCGACGAGCCACGCCTTGCGGCCGATTAACGGATTCATGTTATTTTCCTTTTGGTTTTTGGCCCTTGCGGACCGTGATTTGACGATTGGCGCGGCTGTTAATCTGCCGTGCGCGTTCACGAAAGAGAGGGGCGTAGTCCGCCGGGAACATCCGCGCATCCTGCCGCGGCGTTTGACGGCGCAAGGTGACGCGCAGGCGGCCGTCGGGGGTGCGATCGACCGTCGTTCGGGATGTCAGTCGGGGGCTGTCGTACCGCAAGTCGTCCGGCAGGTGCTCGATCGTGTCGTACCCCGCCGGAAAGACCACGACGACGTCCTCTTCCGCCGCGTCGGTCGCCGAGGAAGCGAGCGGGTTCTCCCGGGGCGTGCTTTCCAGCGAACTGAAGGGCGCACGGGCGAAGGGCGGAACGGACAATGTCAGCAAATCGCCCGAAAATACGGCATAATTTGGAATATACGCCTTGAAAGAGAGGCGGAAAGGATAGCCCGCCAGGTCCGTGACGAGGGGGCCCGTCGCTTCCGCGGCTTGGGCGATTTGCCCGAGGAGGGACTGGTACAGCCGGTCGCGTTCCTCGGGAAGGATTTCGGCATACTCCTTCCGCAAAGCGCCGACTTCCGACCCGGTGGTCCGTTGCTCGTAGTCGACATCCGCCGCGCCGTTGGGACGGATGTCGAGCGTCAGCGTGTCGATCACGGATTTTTGTCCGTTTTCGGGGTCGATTTGGTCGAAACCGCCGCCCGCAGTGGGCATCCAATAGGTCGCGCCAGCCCAGGCGGAGGCTTCCAGAGGGGTGTATTCGTTCTCCGTGCCGAGAAAAAGCGCGCCGTCCGCGCGTTCGACGCGGCAAAGCGGATAGGCGTACAGACCGATGTTGGGGTAGGTCGTTTGGTTGCGCTCCCGGAGGCGCGGATCCATTCCTGCGTCATCCGCGGCGAGAACGATTTCCGCCTTGTGTCCGGCCCCGCGCAAGAGGGCGCAGAGGGTGCGGACATAGTCGAAGCGGCTCGCATAGCGTTCCTTGAGGACGCGGGCGGGGTCGGTCGCCTGCTCCGCGAGCGGCATTTCGTAGAGTCCCGGGCCGGCGATGCGGATGTTGCGCGCCATCCAGTCGCGAATCGTCCGCACGCCGTTCGTCCCGACAACCGGGAGCGGGTCTATCGGGGCCACCTCCAGATAGGGACGGATTGCCGCGGCGAACGCGGCGAAATCGCCCTTTGAAACGGTCAGCGTATCGCGCCAAAGGGGGCCGGCCGGCAGATTCGGTTCGGGCGCGTGCAGTTTCAGGTCGCGCGCCTGGCGCAGGACTTTCCCGTCCAGGGTGACGGAAAGCGCGTCCGCGGGCTGTCCAATCATGTCGAAATACCAATTGCCGCGGAAGGGCAGGGGCGAATTCGTCACGGTCGTGGCGGTCGTGAGATAGAGGACGCTCCCGATTTCGACGGCCGGCAGGTTGAGGATCAGCTTTTTGCCGGGAGCGTAGCGCGGCGCGGCGGACGCCCATTCGCAGTCCAGGACGTTCATTTCGCGCGGACCGGCTACGGAGACGCGTCCGTTTTTGTTGGAGACGGTCGCCTGGACGATGTCGATCTGGGCGACGGACGGGTGGTAGGGCAGCACGATTTCGGCGGACGATTTCTTTCCTTTATAGGAGAGAATCTCCTTCACGACCGTGTTTGTCATGACCCAGGACGTGGGCGAAAACAGGGAAATATCGTATTTTTCGTCCAAATAGTGCACGGAGGCGCCTTGCAAGGGGTCGCGCGGCAGGATGACGGGCTTGCGCAGGGCCGCTTCCAAAGCGGCCAGGTCGTCCCGCAGCCCGGCGTACTCCCCCGGCGTGAATTCGAGGGCATTCAGCGCCAAATCGCGGCGAACGGTGAGCGTGTTGTTGGTGTAGGTGTAGGTCCGTTTGAATGTGAATTTGCCGTCAATTGCGGTTTCTTCCGGGGAAACGGGGGGCGTAGGCATCTGCCACAGGTCCAGCTTCAGCGTTTCGGATACTTTCGCGGTGGATAGGATTTTCAGCGGGAAGACACGCTTGGCGAGGGCGGTCCGTCCTTCCAGGAGGCGCATGGGGAGGCCGAATACGCCGCTGACGAGGGGCGGGGACAGCAGTTCGCAGGTTTTGCCGTCCACCTCGACTTCGGGAATGCGCGCCACGAGATGGATTTGGAGTTCCCGCGTGGTATCCGCGAGACGTTCAGGCTTGATCTCGAAGGAGAGGAGTTCTGCGCCGGGAAACGCCGCGGAAAGCGTCTGCTCCAGGAACCGACGCCGTTCGGAGGCCTGCCTGCGCAAGAGGGCGCCGCGCCAGGCATTGTCGTGAATGCCGCGGAAGCGCAGGTCGGAAGTCAGGACGGCGATTCCGCCGCGGGCTATCCGCCCCGTCGTTTCGGCTACGACCGCGTTCGCCTCGGCCGGCACGATGCCGGAGGTCCGCAGGTCTTCGCCGTCCGGGCGCGCCACGAGATAGGACCGCCCGTTGAGATAGGCGGGCAGCAGATCCTTGCTGGACTCGTCCGTCGGGTCCATGAGGATGTAGCCGTCTTTCCCGTCCGGGTTTTGGACAGCGACGATCGCATGGTTGAAGTAGGGGGTCGGGACTTCGGGGTCCATCTTCTCCCCGACCTGGATAAGCACCGGGTAGGCCTCATAGCCGGCGATGCGGAGGAGGGCGACGAGCAGTCCGGCCTTGTCGCGGCAGACGCCGTAGCGGTTGTCGAAGGTGATATCCACGTCATGCGGCGCGTAGCCGGGGGACTTGTCCTCCATCGTGAGCCCCATATAGCGCACTTCCTGCGCGACAAAGTCGTAGATCTTGCGCATGTCGCGTCCCAGTTCCGCGACTTTGTTCGTCATGGCCGGCGTCGTTTTCGCCAGATGCGGCGCGCACAGCCCCCAATACCACGCGGAAAGTTCCCGCCAGGAGGCGAGGGTGGAGGCGCGGACGCTTTGGACCTGCGTATAGAGCGGGGGCATGTCGGGTTCGGGGAAGACCTGGGGCGAATTCGTGGCGACCCACGTATGCACGACCGACCCGTCCGGCCGGGATTCCTTGGTGGCGGCCACATTGCCCAGCGGATGGCGCACCGCCTCCTTTTTGAGCGGCAGGGACGCCGGGGCGGTCACGCGGACCGTCTTTTTCAGGATCGGCAGCGTCCAGGCCATCTCGGTGAAAAGGGCGAACTGGTTCTGCACGCGCGCGGCGAAATTGGTGCGCACGAGCGTGTAGCAAAGCGTCTCGCCGACCTGCAAGCCGGGGATGGTGCAGGTAACGACGCGGTCGAGCGGATCGTAGATGTTGGCGGAGGTGGACGAGTTGTCCGTCGCCTCGCGCATCGTCGCCGAAATATCCACCGTGCGCCGCACCCCGTTCGTGCCGATGATGCTGATGTAGGGGCCGCCAAGCGCGGAATAGCGTTTGGAGTAGGAGAAGCGCTGCACGCGCTCTTCGCGGCGGCCTTTCTCGGTCAGGATCTTGAGCGCGGCTTTTTCCGTCGCGACATACGTGCCGTCGGGCTGGTAGGCGTAGTCTTCCGCGGCTTCGACCAGGACGGCGTCCGCATCCGGATAGCGTGCCGCGGTGACCTCCTCCCAGGGGGCGGAAAGGACGGGAAACGCGCACAGGAGGGGCGCGAACAGGAAAAGAATGGACTTCATAGGGCGGACCAAGGTTCGATTGCGCCAAAAAGCGGATGCTTCTGGTCTTTTTCGGATAGTTTCACGGGGATGTCGAGGGTGGGCCAGACGATTTTCAGAGCCGGGTCGTCGAATCGCACGCCGCGCTCCGCCTCCTTGCAATAGAAGTTGTCGCACTTGTAGGAGAAGAGCGTGTTCTCCTCCAAAACGATGAATCCGTGGGCGAAACCGCGCGGAATGAAGAATTGCAGGCCGTTTTCCGCCGTGAGGGTTGTGGCGACGTGCCGTCCGTAGGTGGGCGAGCCCTTGCGGATGTCGACGGCGATATCCCAGACGGCACCCCGGACCACGCGCACCAGCTTGGCCTGCGCCTTGTCGCCCGCCTGCCAGTGGAGGCCGCGGACGACCCCCTTGGCGGACAGGCTCTCGTTGTCCTGCACGAAGTCCGCCGTGATGCCCGCGGCGAAATAGCGTGCGCGGTTGTAGGTCTCGACGAAATAGCCGCGCGCGTCCCGGTGGATGTCGGGGTGGACGATCTTGACGCCGGCCAGAGCGGTGTCTTCTACTTGCATGGGTTGCCTCCCGAGATGAGCCGCCGCAGATAGTCGCCGTAGGACGACTTGCCGTACGTCGCGGCGAGCGAAGCCAGTTGGTCGGAGGTTATCCACCCCTGGGTCCAGGCGATTTCCTCGATGCAGCTGATCTGCAGGCCCTGCCGCTCGATGAGCACGCGCACGAAGTTCGTGGCGTCCGCCAGCGACTGATGGGTGCCCGTATCCAGCCACGCGTAGCCGCGCCCCATGGTCCGGACCTGCAATTCGCCGCGCAGGAGATACGTCTTGTTGACGTCCGTGATCTCGTATTCGCCGCGGGCGGACGGCTTCAGGTTGGCCGCGATGTCCACGACGGAATTCGGATAGAAGTAGAGCCCGACGACGGCGAAGTTGGACTTGGGACACTTGGGCTTTTCCTCGAGCGTCTCGGCGCGTCCCGCCGCGTCGAACGAAACGACGCCATAGCGTTCCGGATCGCGCACCCGGTAGCCGAACACGGTCGGGTTCTGGGATCGGGCGGCTTCCTGCAGCATCGTCGGCAGATCCGCCCCGTAGAAGATGTTGTCGCCCAGAACGAGGCAGACGTCGTCCGTGCCGATGAAGTCCTTGCCGATGACGAACGCCTGGGCGAGTCCGTTGGGTTCGGGCTGCTCGGCGTAGGAAAAGCGCATCCCGAGCGCCGAGCCGTCGCCCAGAAGCCGCTTGAAGTTCGTCAGATCCGCCGGCGTGGAGATGATCAGAACCTCGCGAATCCCCGCCAGCATGAGCGTGGAAAGCGGATAGAATATCATCGGCTTGTCGTAGACCGGCAGCAGCTGCTTGGAAACGACGCGCGTGAGCGGATGCAGGCGCGTGCCGGCGCCGCCGGCGAGAATGATGCCTTTGCGCATGGCTATTTCCCTTTCCCCAGGCGTTGCCCGGCATAGCGGTTCGCGCGGATGGGCCGCCACCACCAGTCGTTGTCGAGATACCAGGCGACTGTGCGGCGGATGCCCGTCTCGAAGTTCTCCCGCGGCTTCCAGCCGAGTTGGGTCATGAGTTTCGTCGGGTCGATCGCGTAGCGCAGATCGTGCCCGGGACGGTCGGCCACATGCGTGATCAGATCCGCATACGGACCTTCCGGGCGGGGACGCAGTTCGTCCAGGACCTTGCACACCGTCTGGACGACTTCCAGGTTCGTGCGCTCATTGTGCCCCCCTACGTTGTACGTCTCGCCCGGCACGCCTTTCTCGTTCACCAGGATGAGCGCGCGGGCATGGTCCTCGACGTAGAGCCAATCCCTGACATTCGCCCCCTTGCCGTAGACCGGCAGCGGCTTGCCGTCGAGCGCGTTCAATATGACGAGCGGTATCAGCTTCTCCGGGAAGTGGTACGGACCGTAGTTGTTCGAGCAGTTCGTGATGAGCGTGGGCAGTCCGTACGTATCGTGCCACGCCCGGACGAGATGGTCGCTCGCCGCCTTGGACGCCGAATAGGGCGAGTGGGGCGAGTAGGGCGTCTTTTCGGTGAAATAGCCCGTCGCGCCCAGGGTGCCGTAGACTTCGTCCGTCGAAATGTGCTGAAAGCGGAACGCGCGCCGGGCTTCCTCGTCCAAAGTCCGCCAGTAGGAGAGCGCCGCCTGCAGAAGGGTGGTCGTGCCCGTGATGTTGGTGCGGATGAATTCGCCCGGACCGTCGATGGAGCGGTCCACGTGGGATTCCGCCGCGAGATGGAAGATTGTATCCGGCCGGAAGGCCGCGAACGCCTGGTCCATCGCTTCGGCGTCGCAAATATCGGCCTTGAGGAAGGCGAGGCGCGGATTCGTCGAGGCGAGCGTCTCGGGCACAAGCCCGACTTCCTTCAGGGATTCGGGCACGCCCGCGTAGGTCAGCTTGTCCACGACCAGCACGGACGCGTCCGTCTCGTTCAGAAGCTGGCGCACGAGGGCGGAACCGATGAAACCCGCCCCGCCCGTCACGATGCAGCGTTTCTTCATGCTTTACTCCTCCCCGACCGCCGCGAACGCCGCCGCGACGGCCTTGTCCATGTCATAGTACTTGAACGCCCCGAGGCGTCCGCCGACGACGAGGTTCGGGTATTTCGCCGCCTCTTCCCGGTACTGCGCCAGTTTCGCCCGCGTCTCGGGCGTATCCACCGGATAGTACGGTTCGGCGCCCAGCTGCCAGTCGGCCGGGAATTCCTTGGAAATGACCGTGGCGGGCGCGGCGAGGGCGGTGCGGTCTTCCGGATGGTAGTGCTTGAATTCGTGGATGCGCGTCCAGGCGACGTCGGCGTCCACGTAGTTCACGACGCTCGTGCCCTGGTAGTCGGCGAGCGCCAGGCGTTCCGTCTCGAAGCGCAGGCTCCGCCAGGTCAGCGCACCGAACGTGTAGCCGAAAAGCGCGTCGATCGGGGCGGACGAATAGACGGGGCGGTCGGTTTCCGCCGGCAGGACGAATTCCTCGTTCAGCGAAACGCGGATGTTCTCGTGGTCCAGCATCCGCGCGAAAAGGACGTTGTACCCGTCGGACGGGATGCCCTGGTAGAGGTCGTTGAAGTAGTTGATGTCGTACGAGGCGCGCACCGGCAGGCGGCGGATGATCTCCGCCGGCAGGTCCTTCGGGTCGCGGTTCCACTGCTTGCGCGTATATTCGCGGATGAACGCCGCGTAGAGGTCCGGTCCGACGAAGCGGATGGCCTGCTCCTCGAAGTTCCGCGGCGGTTCGTCCGCGGCGCCCGCCTTTTCGGCGATGAAGGATGCGACTTCGGACGGCTTGAGATCGATGCCGTAGTACTGGTTGACGAGCGCGAGCCCGAGCGGCAGGAAGTAGGTGCGTCCCGCGTGCCGCGCCAGGACCTTGTGGGTGTAGCCGTTGAACGTCGTGAAGCGGTTCAGGAACTCCCAGACCCGCACGTTCGAGGTGTGGAAGATGTGCGAGCCGTAGACGTGCACCTCGATGCCCGTCTCGGGGTCCGTCTCGCAGCGGCAATTGCCGCCGATGGCCGCGCGTTTCTCGATGACGTGCACCTTGTGGCCGCGCTCGGCCAGGATGCGGGCGACGGTGCACCCCCAGATGCCGGCGCCCACGACGAGGATCTCTTGTTTCATCAGGCTGTTTCTCCTTGGATATCGCAAAGTTTGCGGTAAATGCCGCCCTGCGCATACAGTTCGGCGTGCGTGCCGCGTTCCTTGATCTCCCCGTGGTCCATGACGAGGATCAGATCGGCGTTGCGGATGGTCGACAGGCGGTGGGCGATGGCAAACGTCGTGCGGTTGGCCATGAGATTGTCCAGCGCGTCCTGCACAAGCCGTTCCGTCACCGTATCCAGCGCGCTCGTCGCCTCGTCCAGCACGAGGATGGGCGGATTCTTCAAGATCGCCCGCGCGATGGCGATGCGTTGGCGCTCCCCGCCCGAAAGCGCGAAGCCTTTCTCGCCCACGTTCCGCTCGTATCCGCCCGGCTGGGACAGGATGAAGTCGTGCGCATTGGCGAGTTTGGCCGCCGCCACCACCTGCTCGTGCGTCGCCCCCGGCGTACCGTAGCGGATGTTGAACTCGATGGACTCGTTGAAGAGGAGCGTCTCCTGCTGGACGGACCCGACAAGCCGGCGCAGGCTCGCCACCTCCAAATCGCGCAGGTCTACCCCGTCCATCGTGATGCGCCCCTGGCGCGGATCGAAAAACCGCGCGAGAAGTCCGCCCAGCGTCGACTTGCCGGACCCGGTGGACCCGACGACCGCCACGACTTGGCCGCGCGGGATCGCGAAGGCGGCGTGCTTGACCGCGTCTTCCGCCGCCGTGTCGTACTTGAAGGAGACGTCGTCGAAGACGATTTCCTTGTCGAAGGACGTTTTCACGACCGGATGCGCCGCCTGGGGAAGCTCCATGTGCACGTCCAATAGCGAGTAGATGCGCGCGAGGCTCGCCGTGCCCGTCTCGATCTGGACCTGCAGGCTCGCGACCTGCTTGAGCGGCTTGTAGATGATGAGAAGGGGGGCGAGCATGGGCACGACCATCGCGAGCGAAACGTGCGCGACGAAGCAGTAGACGACGAAAATGCAGATGAGGAAGATGCCCACCGTCTCCACCGTCGGCCCCACGAGAAGCCCCATGCGGACCGCCCGCAGCGTCGTTTTCAGCAGATTGCGGTTAACTTTCTCGTAGTTTTCGTCCTCGAATTCCTCCGTATTGTACGCCTTGATGACGCGGATGCACGTCAGAAGCTCGTGAATCTTCGAGCCCACGACCGAACCGCGCTCCATGGACCGCTTGGACCACTTGCGGATCTTCTTGCCGATGAGGATGACCGGGAGCATGAACATCGGGAAGCCCACGACGATGAGCGCGAGCGTGACGAGCATGTCGTTGACGATCGCGAAATAGACGACGAACCCGACCGAGACGAGGATCTCGAACGGCGCGCGCGCCAGTTGGGCGAGCGTGACCTGGATGATCTGCTGGACCTGCGCCGGATCCCCCGTCGCGCGCGACATGAGCATCCCCACATCGATGCGCCCGAAGAATTGGAGGGACTGTTTCTGGATATGCTCCAGCAGCTCGACGCGCATGTCGGCGACGACCTTGGACCCCGCCCACGTGAGGCAGTACTGGTTGAGGAAGACGAGCCCGAGCCGGACGAGCGCCACGAACGGGATGACGACGATCGCCAGAAACGCCAGTGCGCCCCCGACCGCCCCGTCCTCGCTCGTGAGCGAAATGCCCAGTTTTTGCGCAAACTTCTCCGCTTTCGGATACCAGGACGGCAGGTCGGCGGACGGCGCCTTCATCCCCTTGGGAACCGTCAGATTGGGCGCGGCGGTTTGCGCGGCGCTTTCGTCCTCCGCGGCGAATTCCGCCTTCACGTCCTGCACGACGCTCACTTTCTCCAGCGCCGGTTGCACCGCCTGGAAGAGCGGCACGAGCGTCCCCGCCGTCAACATGCCGCACACGACCCCCACCACAATCCGGAAGCGATAGCGCTTGGCGGACCGCCAGAGCCGTCCGTACGCCTCGCGCGCCGAATATTCGCGGTCGAAGAATTCCTGCTTATAATCAATCATACCCCACCATTATACCATATTTTGGCACTTTAGTGGAGCGGTTTGTGCGAAAAAGAAAGTCCGGGCAGGGACGCAAGACAGGAGGGGGGCGTCCTTGCCCGGACGGAAAACCGGCGTGGGAGGCGTCCGGCGGCTTAGTACGGGACTTCCTCGTAGTGTCCCGGCACGAAGGTGCGCGTGGTGACGCCGTCGACGGTCTCGTAGATGTACTTTTCGGGAACCCAGACGCGGCGGGTGCGCGGCTGCACAACGACCGTCGTCGTCTGCGGCGGCGGAGGCGGCGGTTCCGGACGGGATACGGCCGCGCCGATCAGCCCGCCGACGACCCCGCCCCAGAACGCGCGGCTCTTCTCGTGTTTGCGCCGCGGCGGTTCCTTCGGACGCTCCGGTTCGGGACGCGGACGCTTCGGACGCTCGGCCTGGGGTGGACGCTTCGGACGCTCGGCCTGGGGTGGACGCTTCGGACGCTCGGCCTGGGGTGGACGCTTCGGACGCTCGGCTTGGGGTGGACGGCGGTCGTTTTCGGGGCCGCGGCGCCTATCCGGGCCGTCCCGGTCCGGCGGACGGGCCAGTGTGAGGGTCGCAGTCAACACGCCTGCGACGAGAATGCTCCATCTTCTGTTCATGTTTTGCTCCTTTCGTCGATACGGACCGCCGCCTGCGACGCGGAATCTGCCGCGGGGGTTGTCACGCGGTCTATTGTATCATATTCAGCGGTCGTTTGGCAAGAGGCGAATCGCGTCCGAACCGAAGCGCAAGGACGTCTCGCCGGGCGGCGCGGGGACGGCTTTGAGCGTCATGTAGCCGGCGTCCTTATCCGCAAAAGGTATCCGGATGTAGCCGTTCTTCTTGATGGCGTCGCGGATTTGCGCCCAGGTGACCGTGCCGCGAAAGTCGAATGCGTCCACATTGTTCGAGCCGGTCGACGCCCAGCCTCTGCGCGCGCCGTCCCCGGCGTACGTATAGATGCCGAACTTGAACCGCGTATCGGGGGCGATGTTCTTTTCGTCGAACACGAGCTTCAAACCGTGATTGCGGTCATAGCCCGGGCGGGGAAGGGCGTTGTCGACTCCCCGGTCGATCTTGATGAAGATATGCGTCCACTCGTCATAGGCGTACCCGTAGCGGTCCGTGCCCGCGCTGGGCGTAACGGTCCACTCCAGCGTCAGCGCCGGGACGGCTGTATGCACGGCCAGCACGACCGCGGCGATTAGGACTTTGATTTTCATCCATTCTTTTCTCTTTTGACCATTCGAGACACATTATATCATTTCGGGTGCGCTTTGTAAAGCGTGAATTCATTCGGTTTCTGCAATGTAATGTCCGGACGGGGATGGGGGTGGCGCGACGATGTGCCGCGTCCCCGAACCCCTCTCCTTCGGGCGGGTAGGGATTCCACACGCGCCGCGGCAGTCCGCGGGACAAAACAAAAGCGCCGCAGAGTTTAACTCCACGGCGTTTCCTTCCGGTGCACCCGTGACGGGGGGGCGCCCGGACGTTAGACGCGGACCGCCTTGCGGCGGAGCGCGAGCAATCCCGTCCCCAGAAGGAGCAAGAGTCCGCTCGTCGGCTCGGGTGTCAGCATGATATAACCGGCGTTGTTGCTCAAATCGGTTTTGAAGAAGCCTTTACTCTTGATGGCATCGTTGATTTGCTTCCACGTAATGGAGCCGTAGTAGTAGGTTTTGGTTTCGCCGTCTACCTCTTTAGTGAATGAATTCAGTTCGGTGGACGCCGAGTCTTTATAGGTTTTGTCATAGATCGCAATGCCGAAGAAGAACGGTGTATCGTCCGGCAATACTGTGTCGCCAAAGTCAAGTTTGAAGTAGCCCTTGTCGGGGCGCGGAAGCCAGCTGTACGAGGTGGTGGTCTTGCCAGCCAGGAAGAGACCGTAGTTCCAGTCGGCGTACTTGCCGCCTTCTTTAGCCGTCCCATCGCTCGGGTGGATGGTCCATTTGAGTTCCATGGCCTGGATGGCGGGGGTGGCGGCGAGTGCGAGGGCCGCGAGGAGGATTCTCATGTTCATTGTTGCTGTTCCTTTCGCGTGCCGGATAGTATAACATTTTTGCCGCACGCCGTAAACCCCCGAAGTGGGGCGGACAAAAAAAAGGGCTCCCGCCCGGACGGCAGGAGTCCCTTTTCGGCGCGGCTACGCGTCCCGTCCCTTAGGCGCGGACCGCCTTGCGGCGGAGCGCCAGCATGCCCGCCCCGATGAGGAGCATCAACCCGCTCGTCGGCTCGGGAACGGTCTGGGCTTGCGCGCTGAACGTCACGAAGGTATTGCCGTTCTTATCCTTGAAATCCCATTTGAAATCTACGCCGCTCGCGATCACCTCGTCCAGCATGTTCCAGAAGCCTTCGTATTCTTTGTCGCCGTAGGTCCACTTGCCGCCGATCGTGTTGCCCGCGAGGATTTCTTCCTTGGACAGCGTCCAAGTTTGTTTGTCGTTGTTCAACAAGCCGAAGCGGAAGCGATAACCCTTGCGCGCATCGGTGTTGCCCGCGATGGCTGAATCCGTGAGCGTATAGGTTGTTTTTTCTCCAGGTTTAACCCAGGGAGAGTTCTTTATAACCCATTCGCCCGCGGCACCACCGGTTTCATAAGCCGCGCCGACGCGGAACAGGACTTCATTGCCTAGCGTAAATCCGAAGTTGTAGTTCGGATTCACCATGTATTGGAACGTGGTAGCCGAGGCGAGGGTGGAAACACCTACCGCGGCGGCCGCGAGCATGGTCTTGATGTTCATTATGTATTTTCCTTTCTGTTGGTTTGAGTTTTCCGCAGGAATAGACTTGTCATCCCTACGAAACTTCTCGGTTGAGAAGAGGTTGAAAGCAGGTAAAAGGCAAGCGCCGCGGTTCCGTCCGAAACCGCGTAATGCGCCGCGCCGGGGCGCGTATAGGCGTCTATTACGCTTGGGGGGGGGGGGGGGGATTCAAGGCGAAAAGGACCGCGCTAGGACGCGCCTGGACGCGTCCCGCGAGCCCTGCCCACGCGTTGCGCGTCAGGCGGTGGCCGCTTTCGTTTCGCTCGTATCCGTTTGCCATCTTTCCGGTTCTCCCGAAATATTTGCGGAATAGTATATCATATTTGCCGCGCCGTGTAAAGGGGTCGCCTACCCCTGGAGCTGGCGGTAGCACTCGTAGGCGGCGATGGACGCGGCGTTGGCGAGGTTGATGGAGCGCGCGAAAGGTCCGGGCATGGGGATCCGGAAGAGGTCCGCGGCGTATTTTTCGTAGAAGGGCTTGGGCAGGCCCGAACTCTCGTTGCCGAAAACGAGCGCGTCCCCCGGCGCGAACCGGCAGGCGTAGAGCGAGCGGGTGCCGCGGGTGGAGAGGAAGAAGAGGCGCTTGGGGGCGGCGGCCTGGAGGTACTCCTCCCACGTATCGTGCACAGAGAGGCGCAAATGGGGCCAGTAGTCCAGCCCCGCGCGGGCGATCAGCCGGTCGTCCAGCCGAAAGCCGAGCGGCTTCACGAGGTGGAGCGGCACGTCCAGCCCCACGCAGAGGCGTCCGATCGCCCCGGTATTGTGGGGGATTTCGGGCCGCAGGAGGACGAGCGAGAACATCACAGGTTCGCGAAGGGGTTGCACGAGAAGCCCGAACTGCCCTTGGGCGCGAAGGAGGTCTGCCGCCGGGGACGCGTGCCGCCCGCAGTCCCGCCGCCGTGTCCGCCGCCGGACGCCCCGCCGATGACCGGGTGGGTCTTGGCGGAAAGCGAGATGCGCCCGCGGGCCTTGTCCACGCCGATGACGGTCACTTTGAGCCGGTCGCCCGCTTTGACGACGCTCGCCGGGTCCGTCAGGTAGGTGTCGCTCAGTTCCGACAGGTGCACGAGTCCGTCCTGGTGCACGCCGATGTCGACGAACGCGCCGAACGCGGTCACGTTCGTGACGACGCCTTCCAGTTTCATGCCTTCCTTGACGTCCTCGATTTTCGTGACGTCCTCGCGGAACTTGGGCGGCTCGAAGACGGCGCGCGGGTCGCGTCCGGGCTTGGCGAGTTCGCCCACGATGTCCTTCAGGGTGGGTTCGCCCACGTCGCTTGTGATGTAGCGGCGCACGTCGATTTTCTTCGCCGCGGCGGGGTTGCCCACGAGCTCGCCCAGCCCCACGCCGAGATCGGCGGCCATGCGCACGACAAGCGCGTAGCGTTCGGGGTGCACGGCGGAGGCGTCCAGCGGATTGGCCGCGCCGCGGATGCGCAGAAAGCCGGCGCACTGTTCGAAGGCTTTCGCGCCCAGTCCCTTGACCTGCTTGAGTTCTTCGCGGCTCTTGAACGCACCGTGTTCGTCGCGCCAGGCCACAATCGCCTGCGCCAGCGCCGGCCCCACGCCCGAGACGCGCTCCAGCAGAGGGGCGCTCGCCGTGTTGAGTTCCACCCCCACGCCGTTTACGCAGCTCACGACCACTTCGTCCAGCTTGGCGGAAAGGAGCGGCTGGTGCACGTCGTGCTGGTACTGCCCCACGCCAATCGCCTTCGGGTCGATCTTCACGAGTTCCGCCAGCGGATCCTGCAGGCGGCGGCCGATGGAAATGGCGCCGCGCACGGTCAGATCGAGGTCCGGGAACTCCTTGCGGGCGATTTCGCTCGCCGAATACACGCTCGCCCCCGCCTCCGAGACGCTCACCACGATCGGGATGGGGATTTCCGGATGCTGGGCGTGGAGTTTCTTCAGCGTGGCGCGGCAGAAGGCTTCCGTCTCGCGTCCGGCCGTGCCGTTGCCGATGGCGATCGCCTCGGGACGGTACTTGTTGACGATGAGGGCGAGGGTGCGGGCGGCTTCGTCGGCCTTCTGTTGGGGGAAGATGACGGTTTTGCCGAGATATTTGCCGGTTTTGTCCATCATGGCGACCTTGCAGCCGGTGCGGATGCCCGGGTCGATGGCGAGGACGGCCTTCTCGCCCAGGGGGGAGGCGAGGAGCAGGTGCCGGAGGTTCTCGGCGAACACGTCGACGGCGGCGCGGTCGGCTTCCATCTTCTTCTCGACGGTGACGTCGATTTCGCAGCTCGGGGCCAGGAGGCGCTTGTAGGCGTCCTCCGCGGCGAGGGCGATTTGGGCGCGGTTCGCTTCCGGCCAGGGGCGCGGCGCGTCTTTGGCGGCGAGCGCGAGGATGTCCTCCACGACCGGACCGCGCTCGAGCTCGAGATGCACCCACAGGACGCCTTCCTTCTGTCCGCGGCGGATGGCGAGGTAGCGGTGGGAGGGGATTGTCGCCAGCGGCTCGGAAAAGTCGTAGTATTGCTCGAATTTGGTCGGCTCCTTGGCTTTTTCGCCCGCCGCCTCGCTCTTGACGACGCTCTTCTGGGCGAAGGCGCGGCGCACGAGTCCGCGGATTTCGGCGTTGTCCGCCAGGCGTTCGGCCAGGATGTCGCGCGCGAACTGCAGGTCTTCGCCCGAGCCTTCGAAGGGCGCGCCGTTCCAGATGGCGTCCGCCAGGGGTTCGAAGCCTTTTTCCTTCGCGATCTGGGCGCGGGTGCGGCGTTTGGGCTTGTAGGGCTGGTAGAGGTCCTCGAGCGCGGTCTTCTGGTAGCAGGCGGCTATCTTCGCCTTCAGCTCGTCCGTCAGCTTGCCCTGTTCGTCGATGGACTTGAGGATGGTCTCCTTGCGGGCCTCGAGGTCGGTGTAGTAGGCCAGGCGCTCCTGGATCTTGCCGATTTGCACTTCGTCGAGGTTGCCGTGCGCCTCCTTGCGGTAGCGGGCGATGAAGGGGACGGTGCACCCGTCCGCCAGAAGTTTCTCGACGGCGGCGATTTGCGGGGCGCTCACGCCGATTTCGGTCACGAGGCGGGTCTGAATCTGCGGTTTTATCATGGTAGGCGTAAAATAAAGGAGTAGGTGGTCAAAGGGAGGTGTCGGGGGCGGCGTCGCGGCGGACGAGGCCCTCGCGCGGTTCGGCTTCGGGCGGGATGCGCAGCGGCTCGAGGGGGGCGTCCGGACCCGGCAGGGCTTCCCACGCGGCGGAATGGACCTCGAGGCCCTGGGCGCGGAACATCGTCTCGAACTCCGTCCACACCTCGGGCGGACGCGCCATCGGCTCTACGCGGCGGAAGCGTCCGTCCGCGGCGAAACAGGCCTCGACCGCGGCGAAATACTCGGCGTGGTCGGTGGCGAACTCGAGGCGTCCGCCGGTTTCCAGGCGTTTCCAGAGGGCGTTCAGGAAGAGCGGACCGAACAGGCGGTGGGCGTGGTGCTTGCGCTTGGGCCAGGGGTCGGGGAAGAAGACGTAGACGCGCCGGGCGTGGTGGTCGGGCAGGAGGTAGTGGAAGGTGTAGAGGGCCTCGAGGCGCAGGACGCGGGCGTTCGTGAGGCGGGCGCGGCGGCACTTGCCGGCGAAGAGGCGCACGCGCTCGAGCATGCGCTCGATGCCGAGGAAGTCGCACTCGGGATGTGCCGCGGCGCGCGCGGCCAGGAACTTGCCCTTGCCGCAGCCCACTTCGATTTCGAGCGGACGGGCGCGGTCGATCGCCAGCGGCTGGCAGGGGTCCGTTATCTTGATGATAGGGTCGAACGTTTCCATAAATTTAAGGGAGGGTTGAATTTAACCGTGTAGAAAATGTAGAAAATGTAGAATGGGTGGAGGGGTGACCGTGAGCCGTCCCAAGGTAGGGGCCGCAGTCCCCTGCGGCCCGCACGGTTTTAGCCGTGGACGGGGGGAGAGAAATTAACCGTGTAGAAAATGTAGAATGGGTGGAGGGGTGACCGTGAGCCGTCCCAAGGTAGGGGCCGCAGTCCCCTGCGGCCCGCACGGTTTTAGCCGTGGACGGGGGGAGAGAAATTAACCGTGTAGAAAATGTAGAATGGGTGGAGGGGTGACCGTGAGCCGTCCCAAGGTAGGGGCCGCAGTCCCCTGCGGCCCGCACGGTTTTAGCCGTGGACGGGGGGAGAGAAATTAACCGTGTAGAAAATGTAGAATGGGTGGAGGGGTGACCGTGAGCCGTCCCAAGGTAGGGGCCGCAGTCCCCTGCGGCCCGCACGGTTTTAGCCGTGGACGGGGGGAGAGAAATTAACCGTGTAGAAAATGTAGAATGAGAGGACATGATGGGGACTCCGGGTCTACGCTTTCGCCTGTTTGAAATTCGGGACGAGCGTGCGGATCTCAAATCGAAAGGATCCGAAATTGATGAGGAGAGCATGCGAGAAACCCGTTATCTTCAAATAGTTGAAAACTTGCGCATAATGTTCTTTCGTCAAGTTTCGCACGGTTTTCAGTTCCAGAAGCAGCCGGTCGTCCACAATGAGGTCGGCGAAATAGTCGCCGATTACATAGCCGTCGGTATCGTATATCTTCAGGTTTTTCTGCGCCTCAACTTTGTGTCCGGCTTTTTCCAGGCGGTGGCTCAGACAATTCTCGTATACCTTCTCCAAATAACCGTTGCCGAGGTACACATGTACCTCGTAGGCAATCCTCCGAATCTCGTTCAGCAACTTCTCCATCTCTTCTTTTCTACATTTTCTCTTTTTCTACACGGTTACTATTCTCTCTCTCTCTTCTACCCACTCCACTCTCTTTCTACATTTCTCTTTTTCTACACGGTTACTATTCTCTCTCTTCTACCCACTCCACTCTCTTTCTACATTCTCTCTTTATTCTCTCTTTTTCTACACGGTTAAATTTTCACACGTTGAATTTTCACGCGAAGAGGAGGAGGTAGAGCGCCCAGTTGACGGCGAGCGAATAGAGATTGGCGACGAAATCGTCGATGACAATGCCGCGTCCGCCGGGGATGGACTGCAACTGCCGCGCCGGGGCGGGCTTGACGATGTCCACTACGCGCACGACGACGAAGAAAAGCGCCATCGCCCACCAAGGAAGCGCCGCGAGGGGAAGTCCGGCGACCGCGAGCGGAAAAAGCATCCACTCGTCCGCCGTGATGCGTCCGTCATCCTTGATGCCGAGGAGTTTTTCGGCGCGGTCGCAGAAGGGGATGGCCAGGAGGGTGAAGCCCAGGCAGGCGGGGATTTGCGCCCAGAGGGGCAGGGCCGTCGTGGCGTAGGCGAGCGCCACGCCGGGGATGCTGCCGAACGTGCCGGGGGCGAACGGCGCCACGAGGCCCAGTCCGAAGCCCGTGGACACGAAAAGGCAGAAGCGGTCAAAGAAAGTTCTCTTCATAGGTGGTGTATTATACCATATTTCGTCCGTGACTGCACGGGGGAATCGCCGCGAAGAACGCGGGGAATCGCCGGGAAGGACGCACGGAATCGCCGGGAAGGGCGTGCGCAGGGTTTTGCGGAAACTTACCCGAAAAACGCGGCGGCGTGTGCGTATGACGGAGCGGAATCGCTACCCGATTGCGGGAACGCCGCGGAGGGTGCGGGGAGGGGGCGGGAGGGGTGGGACGAGTAGGGCGATTGGGACGAGCAGGACGCTAACCGGCACCGCGGGGGACGAGGGTGGAGGCTAGAATCGCCGGGAAGGCCGTTTTTTT
>ERZ808252.212-NODE-212-length-60961-cov-4.263898_pt1 | contig 60961 bp, 44 predicted proteins | sample MGYA00521242_ERZ808252 | MGnify/ENA primary metagenome ERZ808252 (study PRJEB31516, sample SAMN03275581) | gut metagenome | biome: mammalia-associated habitat; material: feces | host: Papio cynocephalus | place: Kenya | collected 2012-08-07 ... | reverse complement strand
GCCTATCAGGCCCCGCCTCACTTTGCAGTTTAGAAAAAAAATATTTACATTTGCGGTCTAAAGGAAAGATGCTCGAGTGGCTGAAGAGGCACGTCTGGAAAGCGTGTGACCGTCCAAAGCGGTTCCAGGGTTCGAATCCCTGTCTTTCCGCCAAAAGTTTCCCGTATTATAAATAGAACCTCATCCCGGCACTGAACTGAAAAGTAAGTGGCCGGCTTGACCATATTGTATAAACAGGAAGGCTTCCTCCATGCTCAGAGTGCCACCCAAGGCCAGGTTCAAAAAACAATCCCACAGCTGGTGATAGTTTATATACAAAGGAAGCAGAAGCTGTCAATGACCAGTACAAAGGCAAGGATGCCACCTTGCTCTCCGTCCCCACTGGTTCCGAGCCATTGAGCTTCATCCTCGTGGATACACCTGCCGCCACCGCTTTGTCCACACGTACTCCTCCAGAAACGCTTAACTCAAGTAGCGGATTATCCACAACCTTATATCCCAGTTTTACAGGCACACCCACAAGATGAACCTTCTGTATCATATCATAGGCATTGTCCGATGAGCCAACCTCAGCCTCAGATACCAAATAAGTATACATCGCCCCTGTACCGACAAAAAAACGCTTTCCAATATCGAACGATACATCCACCCCGAACGACACTGGCTGACGAAACCGACATTCTGATTCCGAAGTCCTGAAATTATCCCCAAGCAGCACTCCGTTGTATGGGAGACCACCCATAAGCACTGGCATAGGCAACGCATTTTCGCCATAGTTTACCGGAGCCGAACTAGCGATAAACGCACCAGTTTCGGACACATCACCGACACGAGCAGAAGCCATCCCTGAAAGGTTTAGCCCAAAAGACATACGAGAACGACGCTCCGACGCACCACTATCCTCCCCCATCCGCATCACATCGAAAGTGTCCCCCTCCATCACCGTACACTCCTCAGAATCCGCCACATCAGCATCTTCATCATAATAAAACGTAGTCCCCAATTCAGACAAAACATCCTCATCACCACCTATTGCTGCCATAGTCTCACCAGCAAGCCCTCCATTATCATCAGTAGCCAGAGCCATTTCCCCCTTGCTCATCACGATATCACTAGTCCCAATGCTTCTTCCAACCGCATGGACACCAGAAGCAGCCTCATCCCCTTCGGCACTATACGTATTATCCGCGACCATTTCGCCACCAGTGACGATTACATGATCATCATGGGGAGGAAAAGTCAAAAACAATCCAGCACATATAGCCACAGCCACAAGGGCAGGAATTGCCATCCACCAGAACTTCCATACAGGAACAGCCCCATCTTCCTGATCACCCAGGCATAAAGACTTCTGGACAGATTCCCAAAGTCCGTCAGGCGCAGGCTCACCATACTCATCCATTCGGCTGCGAAGTCGTGATTCCCAGTCGGTTCCTTTATTATTTATCCGATTCATATTCTTTGATTTTCTTGGCCAAAAGCGCCTTTGCCCTACTGAATTGCGAATAGGAGGTATTTTCTGATATACCGAGTAGAGAAGCTATTTCCTTATGGTTCTTCTTCTCAAACACATAAAGATTAAAAACAGTTCTATAACCAGTCGGCAGGGACTCTATTAGTCGCATAAGTTCGCCCATAGGAACATCATCTGCAGAAGGCTCTTGCTCATAGAGCATATCCACCTCCTCGGGCAGACTTTCTTCCTTGAAGGACACTTTACTGCGCAGGAACATAAGGGACTCATTGACCACAATACGCCTCATCCATTTCTTCAGAGAACCCTCCCCGCGCCACTCAAACTTTTCGAGCGAACTGAATATTTTCAGAAAACTCTCCTGAAGAAGATCTTTGACATCATCCTCCGAGGAGACATAACTACGGCACACCGCGGCAAGATACTGCACATATTTGTCATATATTGACTTGATAGCAGCAGCATCCCGCCGCGATGCACGCTTTACGAGATCTTTCTCCGTATTACCGGATAGGAAAGACATCAGTCTATATTCAAATGCCTATCAATACTTTCCAGAGAAGGTTGGCTTCCAGATTCCGATGCCTCACCCGTGCAATACTTAAATCTCGCTGTATGTTCGCCACCGAAATAACCAGATCTATACTTAATGATTAGATCCACATCCTTCCCGCCTGTCGAAGGAAGTGAAGAAAGATCGAATGCCACAACTCCATCAACAACAGCTGCACCAGGAGCAGTGTACATATCATCAAAAGCATTATGCCGAAGGACAAGTACATAAGGATTCTCCGGATCAGTTCCACTCACAAGGTTGACTGCATGAGCCTTGGAGGCATTTCCCCACTGTACCCTAAATGAAAGGGTCAGATAACCATCCTCTACGATAGTAACCCAGTTTCCTACGATATCAATAGGGTCACTGCCATACTTGACATAGTCAAGGTCACCCTGAGAAGGCACGATACCTTTTGTACGAATACTATCTATCCAGTTGATTTTAACCCATTTATTAATCACAGAGTTATCAATATCCCCATTCACCTCCAATGATGGTTCAACTTCAGTGATATTACATAAGGCCCGCACCTGCTTCTCCCCGAAAGGAGATTTGGTGATGTTGACAGCTCTTGCTGTTGTATTATCATCAAGCTGGAGATAAAATCCGCCATCCGAGATTGTCTTGACGGTCACAAGTGCATTGGCGTAGAACTTGGAATAATCCACCTGTTCCTTGTCCACGCTACAGGAGCTAACCGCAAACATAACCCCTGCAGCGGATGCAATGGATAGTAATAATGAACTCTTCATATATTCAAACAGTTTTAATTTCCACTTACATAATGCATGTAAAGCAGAAACCTTGCATCACCTGCCCAAAATTTCTAAAGAGACTTGGCAGCATTAAGCCCGGCAAGAGCTCCGGTGCAGAATGCAGTCTGAAGATTATAGCCTCCAGTATCTGAATCCACATCCAATACCTCCCCACAGAAATATAGGCCTTTAACTATCTTAGATTCCATGGACTTCGACACGACCTCATCCGTAGACACACCACCGGCAGTAACCACAGCGCGCTCATACCCTACATACCCGGCAATATCAAACTTCCACACTTTCAGAGCCTTAGCAATACTAACAAGATTAATCCACAATTTTGTCTCCGTCCGGCTTCTCCGCTCAAGCGTATATATCTCCGGGTGCATCTCCACAAAAGCAGGAATAAGATCCCAAGGCATCAATTTTCCAAGCAGAATCCGGCACTTTTCCTTCTCACGAAGCCTTGCAGAACGAGGGTCCTTATCCACTTCCTTCCATAAGGACTTCACCCTTTCAGTAATCTCAGTCAACGACACACCAGGCTTCAGATCCATCACAAGGCTTACGCGAGACCCGTTGATAAGGGATTTTACAGCCTTACGGCTCATGCGAAAGCCAAGCGGACCTTCGATACCCCCATCAGTAAAGTCAATATCCCCCTGATCAGAGTCCGACAGCAAATCCTGCACAAACAGCGACAGTCCCACGTTCTTCATCTGTATTCCACACAACTTCTCTCCACACTCGCTCAGCGGGGTACTTCTGTCAATATGGAATTTTCCACGCATCTCACCTTCCACCAGTTTGTATCCCTTCGGGACAAGAGCCGTCAGAGAAGGGAACGTCGGAACTATCTTGTGTCCGAACTCGCTTGCCCATCTGAAACCATCTCCAGTAGAGCCAGTGGTAGGATAACTGAGACCTCCAGTAGCAATTATCAATTTATTACACAAATATTTGCGCCCATCCGTCAGCTCTATCTCGAACCCGGGAGCAATGTTCTTGACTTCTGCCTCACACTCGATCTTCACCCCTACTCCATGACAAGCGTTCACCAGGGCATCCACCACATCAGAAGCATGGTAGGATAGAGGAAAAGCCCTGTCGCCCCTTTCCACCACGGACTTCATGCCCATAGATTCAAAGAACTTCACCACCGCGTCAGGTGTCAGATTGTAAAAAGATGACTTAACGAAAGACGAGCCGGATTTTATGTGTGACGAAAAGTCATTCCATTCCTTCATATTGGTGAAATTGCATCTGCCTTTTCCAGTAATCATTACCTTCCTTGCTGGACGCGGCATCTTCTCAAGCACTGTTACCTGAGCAGCCTTACCGGCCTTAACAAGCGCTGACGCAGCTGAATACGCAGCCATAAGCCCCGATGCACCGCCTCCTATTACTACTATCTCTGACTTCATAAGAAAACCTCAAGATTACTATCAAACATTACCTACATCCGTTCACGGGAAGGCACAAAAAAAGGGAAAGCTTAGTACATCGCACCGCTACGACCTCCTACCTTTGCTGCCTTCCGGCCCTGGAGGATTTGGAGGGAGCTGGTCGTGTACGACTTTCCCGATGCAAATATATTAATTATTTTTCAAATGCTATTAAAAATAAGCGGAAGAATGTCATCCACACGGTCAAATTTCCATATCAGACCATCAGCTACCATGATTACGGACATCGGCTTTCCTGATTTTGCCTGATACTGCGCCATCACCTGCCGGCATGCTCCGCACGGAGTCGCCGGAGCTTTCCCGAGTTTTCCAAGCACTCCACCAGCAATGGCAATAGAGAGCATATCCTTGTCAGGATATCGGCTGCTTGCAGCAAACATAGCCGTACGCTCGGCGCACAGTCCAGAGGGGAAAGCGGCATTTTCCTGATTGGCTCCCCGAACGATCTGTCCGTTGGAAAGACGCACCGCAGCGCCGACATGAAAATGAGAATATGGAGCATACGCCCCGCTCATGGCTTCAATAGCCTCGGTTACGAGTTCCCTGTCCTCAGGTATCATCTCGTCCACAGAATGAAATTCAGTATAAGTGATATCAATACGTTTCTGATCCATATCAAAAATGGTTAGTAAGTCTTCAAAGTTAATAAAAAATCAGACTATTCGCCAAATGTCCGTAAGTCAATTCACGCACAAGAAGGATTTTTGTGTCTTTTTCGGCACAATTACATTGAAAAAAGTTAAAATACAAGTATATTTACATTCAGTATGAAGATATGCGTGGGACTATCTGGAGGAGTTGACTCCAGTGTTGCAGCTCTGCTTCTCAAGAGACAGGGCTATGATGTATTTGCCATGTTCATGCAGAATTGGCATGACACAGAAGGAACCCTTCACGGAGACTGCGAATGGGAAGAAGACAAGTTCATTGCCGAAATGGTGGCCAGGAAAATAGGCATTCCATTTTATTTCATTGACTTGAGTGAAGAATATAGGCAGCGAGTGGTGGACTATATGTTCGACGAGTACTCAAAAGGTCGCACACCGAACCCTGATGTCCTATGCAATAGGGAGATCAAGTTCGATGCTTTTTTGAAAGCCGCACGCAAACTCGGTGCCGACATGGTAGCCACAGGGCACTATTGCCGAAAAGAGACACTCCCTGATGGCACCTACCGTATTCTAGCTGGAAGCGACCCCAACAAAGACCAGAGCTATTTCCTATGCCAACTCAACCAGGAGCAACTCGCCGCTGCCATGTTCCCTATCGGGGACATCTGCAAGCCAGAAGTCCGCAGACTTGCCAAAGAAGCCGATTTGCCATCGGCAGAAAAGAAAGACTCCCAGGGGATATGTTTTGTGGGCAAAGTCGATCTTCCCGTATTCCTTCAGCAGAAGTTGAAGTCAGTGGAAGGGGAAGTGGTGGAAGTATTTGGACAATACTATGCCGACAGCGACAAATTCAGGCTTGACGCAGAACTTCTTTCCCGTATCCGGAAGTCCGGTGACGAACACACTATCTTAACCGACACCCACACAGAAGAGCCAGTCAAGCTATCGGACGATGAACTAATGGAACTCTCTACTCCTCTTTCTTATAAAGATTTGCAGTTCGAGACCGAAACATACCGTTCCGGAAAGAAACATGTCAAGAAGACGAGATACAAGGCCAATCCGTGGGGAGCCGTCATCGGAAGGCATGAAGGAGCTCAGTTCTACACCAACGGGCAGCGCAAAGGACTTGCCATCGGAGGTCACACCGAGCCGCTTTTCGTAATCCATACGGACATTGACAGGAATATTGTATTCGTAGGAGAAGGCGAAAAGCATGAAGGCCTGTATAGAAGTTGCCTGAGAATAGCTCTTGACGAAATACACTGGATTCGGCCAGATCTTGCCATGACAATAGGAGAACAGCGCCGCTACAAGGTGCGCATACGCTACCGCCAGCCGCTTCAGGACGCCACTTTGCTAATGAGACAGAACGGGCTGTTCATTCTCTTCGACGTTCCCCAGAGGAGCATCACCTTAGGGCAGTTCGCGGTATGGTATTCCGCTGACCAGGAGATGATTGGAAGCGGTGTAATATAGAATCATACAACAACCATTTACTACATGAATACAAGACTAATAACAACTTTCCTATGTGCGATGCTGCTAGCATCGGCCACACTTTCCGCGATTGACAATCAAGGAATCGCATACGACAGACTTTCCCCAAGTCGCTTCACGGTAATAGAAAACGGCATCCCTACAACAATCCTTGCCGATCCGCAGGACAATAGCGCCATATGCATAGCACTGAAAGCTCTCCAGAAAGACTTCGAGGCTGTCAGCGGCACAAAAGCAAGAATCACCTCTGAGCCTGACGCGAAGAGGATGATTATTATCGGCTCCTTGGACAGCAAGTTCATCGCAAAGATTTTCTCAGACGGCAAGATGGATGTCTCAGAGCTCAAAGGGAAGAACGAAAAATACCTATTGAGTGTAGTACACAACCCTCTTGATGGAGTAGAAGAAGCACTAGTCATCGCAGGCAGCGACAGACGAGGAACTGTCTATGGCATTTACGAACTAAGTGAGCAGATAGGAGTGTCCCCATGGTACTTCTGGGCAGACACGCCCATTGAGCATAAGGACAACATCTCCATAGAGCGAGGACTATACACTGCAGGAGAGCCAGCTGTCAAATACCGCGGCCTGTTCCTGAACGATGAAGCCCCTTGCCTGACCACCTGGGTCAAAAACCATTACGGAACCGAAACTGGCGGTCATGAGTTTTATGCAGACGTATTCGAACTTATTCTCCGACTACGCGGCAATTTCCTTTGGCCGGCCATGTGGGGTTGGGCATTCTATGCAGACGATCCGCTGAACTCCAAGACTGCCGATGAAATGGGCATTGTCATGGGCACTTCCCATCACGAGCCTATGGCACGCAACCATCAGGAATGGGCAAGAAACCCTAAAGCATATGGTGGCGTATGGGATTACAACAGAAACAAGAAAGAACTTCAAAGGTTTTTCCGGGAAGGAATCCAGCGGTCAAAGGACAATGAAGACCTCATAACCATAGGCATGAGGGGTGATGGAGATGCTGCACTCAGGGGCAGTGACGAGGACAACATAAAGATGATGGAGGGCCTGTTCAAAGACCAGAGGAACATCATAAAGAAAGTCACAGGCCGCCCGGCAGAAGAGAGGCCACAGGTTTGGGCTCTCTATAAGGAAGTTCAGCTTTATTACGAGAAAGGTCTCAGAGTTCCTGACGATGTCATTATCCTAATCTCCGACGATAACTGGGGTGACGTAAGAAAACTTCCTAATGCTGAAGAGCGCAAGCACAAAGGCGGATGGGGCATGTACTACCACGTAGACTATGTCGGAGCTCCACGCAACTCCAAATGGCTCAACGTCACGCCCATACAGCACCTTTGGGAGCAGATGCAGCTCACATACGACTATGGTGTAGACAAGATATGGGTATTGAATGTCGGAGACCTGAAACCGATGGAATATCCGATCTCACTTTTTCTTGACATGGCATGGAGGCCTCGCAAATACAACGCTTCCACACTTCTTGATCACACCAGAGAATTTTGCGCCCAACAGTTTGGCCGGGATCAGGCTGAAGAAGCGACCCGCTTACTCAATCTCTTATGCAAATATAGCGGGCGCGTCACTGCAGAGATGCTTGACAAGGACACCTACAACCTTGAGTCTGGTGAATGGAAAATGGTTGCCGATGAGTGGGCAAGGCTTGAGGCTGAAGCCCTAAGGCAATACATAACGCTTAGGCCCGAGTATAGGGATGTCTATCAGCAGATTATCCTCTTCCCTACCCAGGCTCTTGCCAATATCTACGACATGTATTACTCCCAGGCAATGAACAACAAGCTATTCGTAGAAGGGAATCCTGCAGCGAATGAGTGGGCTGACCGTTGCGAAAAGGATTTCAGAAGGGACTCGCTACTCTGTCTGGCATTCAACAAGGAGATTGCAGGTGGAAAGTGGGACGGAATGATGATCCAGAAGCATATTGGATACACATCATGGAATGACAATTTCCGCGCCGATACCCAGCCTCAGGTCTGCCGTTTCGAAGGAGAAATAAAGAAAGGACTCTACGAGTTCAAACAGAGTGGTGGCGTGGTGGCCATGGAAGCCGAGCACTATTTCAGCGCCACAAACGCCAAAGAAGCAGCATGGACCGTTATTCCGGACATGGGAAGGACGCTAAGCGGAATATCTCTTCAGCCTTATATCAAGGCAACTGATGGAGCCTGCATATCATACAGATTCACGACAGAGTCTGATCTCAAAGACGCAGACATACATTTTATTCTCAATGCAACCCTCGCTTTCGCAAGGCCAGAAGGACATCGGTTCGCCGTAAGTCTTGATGGATCAGAGGAAAGAATCGTCAATTTCAATAGCCTCCTCAACGAACAGCCAGAAAACATCTACTCCATCTACTACCCGACCGTTGCCAAAAGAGTAATAGATGCCGTAGAAAAATTTGACATAAGTGCAGGTGTCCACACTCTCACCATCAGACCTATTGAGCCAGGCACCGTCTTCGAGAAGATAGTCATCGACTGCGGAGGCTATGAAAAGTCCTATCTCTTCGGCAAGGAAAGCCCTGTCACACGACCATCCGAGGCTGGCGTGATTCCTGAGCGCAAGCCGGAAAGGCCACAATTCACCCAGGAGCAGCTTGAGCAGTTCCGCAAGATGAGGGAAGAGCAAGAGAAATCAGCCCAAAAGGGCAATCACCGCAGATGAGTTTATATGGCTGCAGCACAAGCTGCAGCCACATTTATACCATCCATAGCACTGGAAACTATTCCCCCGGCATATCCAGCACCCTCTCCGCAAGGGTACACGCCCGGCATGGAAACGTATTCGTACGTCTCCTGATTGCGAGGCACCCGCACTGGTGACGAGGTTCTGGATTCCACTGCGAGCAGAAGTGCCGCATTAGTGTAATAGTTTCTCATTTTCACTCTAGGAAAAGCCTTCTGAAGTCTGGACGCTACCATCTCAGGCAGAAGCATATGCAGCGGAGCACTAACTACCCCAGGATGATAAGAGGTCTCTGGCATGGTCTTAGAAAGTTTCCCAAGGCAGAAGTCCTCCATTCTCTGAGCTGGAGCCGCCATCGGGTTGGAAGCACCGGCTCCGAGGGTATATTTATACATATCTGACTCGACCTTATGCTGGAAGTCCATCATTTTCAGAGGTCCATCGCCTGGAACATCTTCTGGCTCAATCTGTACAACCACTCCGGCATTTGCAAATTTGCCGGTTCTCCCGGAGTTGGACATACCATTAAGGACTATAGTGCCAGGCTCTGTAGATGACGGTACAAGTATACCTCCAGGGCACATGCAGAAAGAAAATACTCCCCTTCCGTCCACCTGCTCCACAAAAGAATATTCAGCTGCTGGAACGCCTGGTTTCCACTGACCATGATACTGGCACCAATTGATTTTCTCCTGCGGGTGCTCCACACGCACTCCCATGGCAAACCCCTTTGCCTCAAGAGCACCGCCATCCGACAGGAGCATCTCATACACATCTCTGGCCGAATGACCAGTGGCCAAGATTACACGCTTGCCCGAATAAGTCTTTCCATCTGCAGAACCTACCGTAAATCCCGCATCAGGGTTTCCATGAATGGACACCACCCTTGTCTCGAAATGGTACTCCCCTCCACTTTGTAAAACAAAATTACGGATGTTCTCCACAACAGCGGGAAGTTTGTCTGAACCTATATGCGGATGAGCATCAATAAGAATATCCTTGGATGCCCCGAATTTCACAAGGAGATGGAGGACTTCGCGGATGTCGCCTCTCTTGGTAGAACGGGTGTAGAGCTTTCCATCGGAAAAAGCACCAGCTCCGCCTTCTCCATAGCAATAATTGGACTCTGGATTCACCTCACCCTCTCGGGAAAGTTTCGCCATATCAAGTTTGCGTCGGTGGACGTCCTTCCCCCTCTCAAGCACTATCGGCCTTATTCCCAGCGAAATGAGTTTGAGGGCGGCAAACATTCCGGCAGGACCTGCGCCCACCACTATCACGGAATCAGCATCATGCACATCCTGAAATGCAGGAAGCGTATATGGCTCATAATGATCGTCGGGACCGTATGCCTCGTACTGATAACGCCAGACGGGTTCCTTACGGGCATCTATCGAGCGCTTTTTAAGCACCCATTTCATCCCAGCGGCCTTGGCTTCTATCTCCTTGAGTCTCGGCTCCCTTGTAAGAGGGCATACAATCTCGAATGTCTTCATCGTCTTAAAAATCTGAAATTCTTGATACAGGTGCCACGTCAATTGGGGTACGCTCACCAGCAAGATAATGATAATAACCGGCGATGGCTATCATGGCAGCATTGTCAGTAGTAAACTTAAATTCAGGGAGATAGGTATTCCATCCACGCTTGCGCCCTTCCTCTTCTATTCTCGTGCGAAGCCCGCTATTGGCTGACACACCACCTCCAATGGTAATCTCCCTAATGCCCGTCATTTTGGCAGCCTTGACAAGTTTATCCAGAAGTATGTCAATTAGAGCCTTTTGGAAAGACGCGCAAATATCCTCCTTGTTCTTTTCCATGAAATCAGGGTCCTTAGCCATCTCATCCCTTACAAAATAAAGCAGCGACGTCTTGATACCACTGAAACTATAGTCGAGCCCAGGAATGTGCGGCTTGGCGAACTTAAACCGGGCAGGATCACCCTGCTTGGCAAGACGGTCCACAATAGGACCTCCCGGATAGCCGAGCCCCATCATCTTGGAGCATTTATCAAATGCCTCGCCCACAGCATCATCAATGGTCTGTCCGAGGATCTCGAAGTGTAACGGATCATCCACTCTGACTATCTGCGAGTTTCCACCACTGACCAGAAGACAGAGATACGGGAATGAAGGCTCGCGCACTGGCTTATCCGGCTGCCTTATGAAATTGGCAAGTATGTGCCCCTGAAGGTGATTAACCATCACAATCGGAATCCCAAGTGAGATTCCAAGTGCTTTGGCAAAAGAAGTTCCTACAAGAAGAGAACCCAGAAGCCCTGGGCCACGTGTAAAAGCTATTGCCGTAAGGTCGGACGCCTTCACACCTGCACGAGACAGCGCCTCGCTGACAACAGGAACGATGTTGAGTTCGTGAGCGCGGGATGCAAGTTCCGGGACCACACCGCCATAGGCCTTATGTACATCCTGACTCGCTATCACATTGGACATCAGCACTCCGTCCTTGATGACGGCTGCCGAGGTATCATCACAAGATGACTCTATGCCAAGTATTATATCTGCCATATCCATTTCATTAAAGCCCGCAAATTTACGAATAAATTCATATATTTGTAAGATAGTCATCTATGAAGAGGATGTGGTCATACATACTTGCGAGATTTGCCGGGCTTCTTGTGGTCGCGACAATGGCTCTCTTGTATGCCGTACAGACTCCGAAAGTTCAGACAAAGCTGAGCAGGAAAGCAGTTTCAAAGTTTGAGGAGATGTTTGCCGGCAGGCTGACATACAGCGAACTCGGCATTCTCCCTTCGGGAGCGCTTATCCTCAAGGATGCTCTTCTAATCGACAGAGAGCCCTACTCTGAAGATGAGTTTGAACGCGGGTGGCAGAGCGTGGACACGGTGTTCTATGCAAAAAGCATAAGTGCGACATTTACCTTGCGCACACTCTTCGAGAAGAAAGGACTCCACTTCGGAAAAGTAGACATTCACGACGGGTACTTCCACTTCACCACAGAGCCGGGCGAATACTCGAACAATATCACAAGAATATTTAAGCTCAAGCCAAGCGGCAAGGAAAAGACAGTCAGTCCAGACATTTTCGACATACGCAAGGCTGCCATTCATGGATTCCGCTTTAGGCTCAATAATTTCAAGAGAGCCTCCAGAAAGGAGATAGAAATGCCATCCATCAACTACGATGACATGGATATAACATTCAGCGCCACAGGAAGCAGACTTAAGTTTAGCGGCAGTCGCATGTTCGGCAGACTTGACTGGTTTATGGCCAAAGAGAAATCCGGATACGAAATAGAGGAACTCAGCGGAAGTTTTGCAGTAGGACTTGGCAAGACCGAGATCAGCAACCTTCATCTTAGGGACAAATGGTCAGACTTCAGGCTCAAACGATATTCCATGGCTTATGCAAACGCCAAAGCCTTCTCCAACTACATCGAGGAAGTAAGAATGTCCGCCGACTTTAGGCCAGGCAGCATCGCCATGAAGACCATATCCTACTTCGCCGGCATCTTTCCAGAGAACAAGTCCGTCTTTGAAGTAAAGCAGGGTCATTTCGAGGGGTATACCAACGACTTTAGCGTGAGTGCATTTGAATTCACAGACAGTTACAGCAGACTCGCAGGACAGATAGATGCCTGCCAGATTACGGGCCTTCCTGAAGTTAGCTCCATGCTCATGGATATAAACGTCAGAAACATGACGTTCACCGTCGCCGGATTGGGCAGATTCCTTGACGGATTCAGGGCTTCACTTCCTAAAAATGTAAGGGAAATGGCCAAAGGCTGCGCATTCAACCTTAGAGCATCACTCTCCGGCCCGGTCAACCGGCTTAAAGCCCATGGCACTGTCACTTCCAAAATCGGGAATCTATCCCTGTCCGCTGACCTTCGCAATCTTCTGGACCGACGCAGGGACATTGAGATAGGAGGAAGTATTACAGCCTCAGCCATTGACTTGCACCACCTTACTTCCAACGCACATCTCGGAAGGGCAAGTTTCCACACAGATTTCGGGACAATACTTAAAAAAGGCATTCCAGATATCCATGTGGATAGTTTGTCCATAAGCAGTCTTGAGGCATTCGGATACAATTATTCGGGCATTAGCGCCAAGGCAGACATTACCAGCGGAAAAGCAAGGATATCAGCCAGAAGCATCGACCCGAATCTGCTTTTCGGACTGAAAGCATCGGCAGATTTGTCAAATGAGACAGGGGTGCAGACTTATTCCACGAGCGGAGCCATATCAAATGTGGATCTGCACGCGCTCAATATTGATAAGCGTGGCGTTTCAAGGATGGCTCTTAACTTCGACGGCGATTTCACCAGCAGAGACGGATTTATATACGGTGAGGCCTCCACTTCAGACATCATACTGGAAAACAGCATAGCAAAGAATGAAATAGGTGGGCTCAATGTTAGGGCATACAGATATGGTGATGAGCAGCATATTAATCTGGAATCAGGGTTTGCAAACCTCAAGTTATGCGCAACCAACGGTTTTTCCGACATGGTTGAGGATGTAATGAACATCACCTTGCGCAAAGAACTTGGAGCATTATATTCCGATGGAGGGCCAAATCACGGCACTTGTGGGCACTATGGTCTTGACCTGCAATTGCTAGATAGCAGAAAATTGTTATCATTCTTCGCGCCTGGCCTCTATGTAGCAGATAGCAGCCATGTTAAAATAGATATAAGCAAGGATGGACTACTATATGGTTCCGTCACATCCCCAAGATTGGCATACAATGCCACATACATCAAGAATGCTGTGTTAGACTTTGACAACGAAGAAGATGGTCTATACATGCACTTGAAAGGAGACAACATCCGTTCAGGCAAGATTGAAATGCGCGAACCTCGACTCAACGCCATGGCAGATGACAACGCTTTCAGCATATCCATGAACTTCGCGAAAGTTCCGGGTATCTCAGAAGGCGGCGACTTCCTTGCGGACGGACTTATATATAGAGATTCAACCAACACTCTTGTAATCAAGGCTCATCCGATGAATTCATATCTCTCGGCCGGACAGACAGTCTGGAATCTCGGAGAGTCTGACATCGCCATACGAGGCAGCGACATCTATGTAGACAATTTCAATATCACTAGCGGCGCCCAGTCTATCGTCATAGACGGTGGTATCTCCAAAGACAGAAGCGACACTCTTTTCCTCAATATTTCCAAGCTTGACTTGTCACAAGTGGACGAATTCCTGCCAAAGAAATATGGACTCAAGGGCATGCTTGACGGAAGAGCATTCCTAAATTCAGATTTCGGAAAAGCTCTTGGCATGCTCGCCGACATTAGAGTAGACTCTCTCAAAGTAGGAGGAGCTGACGCTGGAAATTTCCAGTTTGCTGCCATCCTTGAGAATCAGGGCGAAGACATTGAGCTATTCTTAAGAAACGAAATCGGTGGGCGCGATGCATTCTACGGCAGCGGTCTGTATTATCCTGAAGACGGACGTATGGACATTTCAGCCGAGTTGAACAAGTTTCCTCTTGGTTCTGCGAAAGTTTTCCTCGAAGACATATTTGACAGCATGGACGGAAGTTTGAGCGGAAAGCTAAGAATACAAGGGCCTCCTAGCAGACTTTCCACCACAAGCAACAACCTCCGCATAGAAGACCTCACGGTGAAAGTAGGTATAACCGGGGTCAGCTACACCGTCAATGGACCATTGAAGCTTGACAGTTCCGGACTCCACTTCAACAGCCTGTCCATCAGTGATAATGAAAACGGAAGCGCCACATTCGACGGTGCTCTCACATTCGACCATCTCAAGGATTTCAGAATAGACTCAAAACTGAACATCTCGGCCATCAAGGTTGTGGATGCGCCTGAGGAGAAGGGACGTCCTGTCTACGGACTCCTCAGAGTTGGAGGTGATGCCAGTATAAGCGGTCCACTCAACTCCATAGGAATTGATGGCAACATATATACTGTAGGTAGCGGTCAGGTTCACATCCCAACTGAAGGCTTAGCAGGCACTTCCACCAGTGACCTTCTCACTTTCACAGACAAGCCTAAAGAGCTTGACCCTTATGAAGAGATGATTCAGGCCATCAAGCCGGGACACACGGCAAGAGGGGATATCAGCATTAGAGCGGATGTGGGAATCAATCCTAGCGTGAAGGCCTTTATAGAGATAGATAAAAGCAGCGGAAATGTCGCATCATTTAGCGGTGCCGGAAACATCTCTATTGCCCTTCGCCCGTCAAAGGCAATATTCAACCTCAACGGAGACTTCATCATTAACGAAGGAAGCTACCAGTTCTCCATTCCTAGTATTATCTCCAAAGAATTCAGCATCCAGAACGGAAGTTCTGTGAAGTTTGGCGGCCCTCTTGCGGACACGGAATTAGACATCACGGCCAACTACAATCTTAAGGCATCCATTGCTCCTCTTATGCCGGACACACAAAACGACGGTATCAAGCGCGCCGTGGAATGCGGACTCACCATCAGCGACAGGCTTAGGAATCCGAGCATCAAATTCAGCATAAATGTGCCTGATCTCAACCCTACCACAAGATCTCAGGTAGAGTCGGCGCTCGCCACGGAGGACAAGTTGCAGAAACAGTTCATTGCTCTACTTCTGATGGGTTCATTCATTCCAGATGAGAGCTCAGGTGTGTTCAACGGAAGTGATGTGCTTTTGTCCAATGTAACCGGGCTAATGGCAAGTCAACTCAACTCCATCCTCCAGAAACTTGACATCCCACTTGACGTGGGCATAGGATACCAGGGTCTCGCTGACGGAAATAACGTATTTGACGTAGCCATCTCCACACAGCTCTTCAACGATAGGGTAATTGTGGGCGGAAGCGTAGCCAACAGGAAGTACAACAACACTGCTGGCAATAGCGATATGATAGGAGATCTTGACATCCAGATTAAACTTGATCCGGAGGGCCGATTCAGGTTCAACCTGTTCTCACATTCCGCAGACGAATATTCAAGTTACCTCGACCTCTCACAACGCAATGGTGTCGGTGTAAGCTACCAAAAGGAATTCAGCAGGTTCAAGGAGATATTCCGCAATCTATTCCGCAAAAATGACAAGAATGAAGTTCCAGTTCAGAAGGAACAGACAATAATAAAGATCGAAAATGACGAAATATACGGGGAAACTTTACCTGATACCGGCGCCGCTGGGAGATAACCTTGTGGAGGAGGTCATTCCGGCTCATGTGCTGAAGATTGCATGCTCGCTCAAATGTTTTGTGGTGGAAGAAGTGCGGACGGCACGTCGGTTCCTCTCGAAATACGGACAGAAAGGCCATATTGACGAGCTCGATTTCCATGAGCTGAATGAGCATACCAGTCAGGAGGAAGTTGTAACACTTTTAGGGTTATTTACCAGTGGAGATGTGGGACTTATGTCAGAGGCAGGTCTGCCCGCAGTCGCCGATCCAGGGGCACGTCTGGTGAAGTTGTGCCATGAGAATGATATTGAGGTTGTGCCTCTTGTAGGACCTTCTTCATTGATGATGGCTCTGATGGGCTCCGGACTTAACGGACAGTGCTTCGAGTTCTGCGGATATATACCAGCCAAGCCAGAGCAGCGAAAACAGACGCTCAAAACTCTGGAGAAGCAGTCGCGCTCTGCCTCGAGGAGTGAAATCATCATCGAGACTCCATACCGCAATGATACACTGTTCTCTGATATGATAGAGACTCTATCCCCCGATACCCAGCTCTGTATCGCCGCCGATATAAGCCTTGAGACCCAGTTCATCAAGACCAGGAAAGTGTCTGAATGGCGCAAATCACCTATCTCAATAGGCAAACGCCCATGTGTATTCATATTACTTGCTCAATAAATGAAAATAGCATTTCTAACTCTCGGCTGCAAGCTCAACTATGCCGAAACATCTACATACGAAAGAGGATTCAAGGAAGCCGGACTTGAGGTAGTGCCATGGCAGGATAAAGCAGACATTTATCTTATAAATACCTGTTCTGTCACTGCCACTTCCGACAGCAAATCTCGCAACCTTATACGCAAGGTCCACCGGGTCAATCCAGCGGCAAGAATTGTGGTGACCGGGTGCAGCGCTCAGCTCAGAAGAGAAGAGATAGAACAAATTGATGGGGTCACACGCGTATTCGGTGCAGAGGAAAAGGCTTTCGTCGTATCCGAGACTCTCCACGGAGGTGCAGTACCAGGGACAGACGTTCCTCGAGTATTCGGAGCATACAGCACAGGCGAGCGCACCCGCTCTTTCCTCAAGGTCCAAGACGGGTGCAACAATTTCTGCAAGTACTGCACTGTCCCTTACGCAAGGGGAAGGAGCCGCAATATTCCCATAAGCGAATGTGTAGAGTGCGCTGAGAAGATAGCCTCTGAAGGAGTAAAGGAGATTGTGCTGACGGGCGTCAATACAGGCGATTTCGGAAGAACCACAGGAGAGACGTTTCTGGATCTGCTCAAGGCTTTAAATGAGGTAAACGGCATAGAAAGATATAGAATCTCAAGTATTGAACCCAACCTGATAACTGAAGAAATAGTGGATTGGATTGCCTCTGGAACAAAGTTCCAGCCTCATTTCCATATACCCCTCCAAACAGGTGTTGACAGCCAGCTCGAAGCCATGGGAAGGCACTACGACACGGCTTTCTTCAAGGGTAAGATTGACTATATTCGCTCCCAGATGGAGACTCCAGGGAGGCCAAAGGTATTCTTCGGCATAGATGTAATGGTAGGGCTTCCAGGCGAAAGCGAGGAGCTCTTCCTTCAGACGAAGAGTTTCATAGAATCTGTAAGACCGGCATTCATACACGTATTCCCCTACTCCAGAAGACCAGGGACGCCTGCGGCTTCCATGCCAGAACAGGTCAGTGAGGAGGAGAAGAAACGTCGCGTGGCCATACTCGAACAGCTTTGCGCCCAACTACACGATGAATTCATTGAATCCAATCGGGGCATCAGCGAAAAAGTATTGTTTGAATCCGCCTGCAAAAACGGAATGATGGAAGGCTATACAGGCAATTACGTACGTGTGGAAAGGCCTTATGACAAGGCTCTTGTCAATACCATAGTAGATATTACCCTATAACAAGTCCATCGTATGCAGGATGCACATGTTCCGGGAGCATCTTGGCGAAATCTTCGTATTTAGGCAGAAGATGTGACATGTGCGTGATGTAAGATTCCTTGGCCCCTACCCTTTCAAAGAAGTCAAGACACTGCTGCAGCGAAGGATGAGAGCGGTGCTCGTCTATCTTGACGCACCCAAGAGTAACATACTCCACTCCTTTGAGCTTCTCATACTCACTCTCATCAATGTGCTTTATGTCAGTCAAATAAGCGATATTACCGAACCTGTACCCAAGCACACTCAGCTCATTGGTACTCAAGTGCCATCCCTGAATAGGGACTATCTCTGCTACAACATCTTGTGCCGACTGCGGCGCGTAATGCCTATATCCAAAGCCCTTTTCCCACACAAGAACCTCCTCCCCCGCATTGGAATGGACCTTGAATGGGGCAAGAGAGTCTATAACGTGCACCCTCCACTCCGGAGAGCCTGGATACTTGGTCTGGGCGAACGCGTATGAATACTCTCTCTTGAGAGACTCCACCACATACTGCTGGCAATATATATTGACAGGATGATGCTCAATGAGATTAAACGCCCTTATATCATCAAGTCCCCCTGTGTGATCCTTATGATTGTGCGTCAGCAATATCGCATCAAGGTGTCTTACATTGCTGCGGAGCATCTGATACCTAAAGTCTGGCCCTGCATCTACAAGAATCGTCAGCCCGCAATACTCGACCAGCGCAGAAGAGCGCAAACGCTTATCTCTCGGATCAGCAGATTTGCACACCGGACAGTCACATCCTATCATGGGCACTCCCTGAGACGTACCCGTACCCAAAAAAGTAAGTTTCGCTTTCATCAAGCCGCAAATATAAGGAAAAAACTCACGACTTATCCACAAATTTGTCATACCGGGCTCGCTCCTCCGGGGCAGAAGACTTGGCCTTTATGCTTCTGCATACATCGCACTTTCCACAGTCCGAACTCTCTTCTTGACCGAAGTAGCGCAGAAGAAACCGCGAGCGGCACTCGTTCGTCTCCGATGCATATTCGACCATGGCATCACTCCGATGAATATAGTTGTCCCGCAAGAAAACATATTTGGAGAGCTGGAGGTCGAGATTACCTGGCATAAGTCTAGCATGATGAAGGAATATCACGCTATCATGAGAGCAAGGCACATACTTTATCAAATGAAGTACAGAAAGCCCATAAAGGCTCTGCCGGAGCGACGGAACAGAAATTCCGCACTGCCGCGAAAGCCCCTCTTCGTCCACCGGTACTGTAAAAGAGCAGATTCCAGGATACTTCCTCATCAGTACCTCAAGAAGACGCTCCTGAGTTTCATCCTGAAAATCAAAATCATACATAGACTTACGGTCTATCAGTATCTTCACCCTCGTAGCAATATCCACGTCCTCGCTATAGCTTAGATGGTCAGACATCTCAAGGTACTTCAGAGCATAAAAAACCTCAGACTGCTTGAGAGAGAAATGACTGCAGAACAGGGCCATGTCAAACTTCACTTGTGCGCCCGCCCCCTGATCATAAGGAATCTGCGAGAAGATATGGACTTTCTGGTATATATCCTCTATGTATTCGGGTGCTGGGAACGAGAGCCGCTTAAGCATCTCAATGCGCTTGAGGTCCGAAGAGTTCCATACAAGAACCGCCCAGGAAGGCTTCCCGTCACGCCCGGCACGTCCAGCTTCCTGGAAATACGACTCAGGACTGTCCGCAAGGCTAAGGTGCACCACGAAACGTACATCAGGCTTGTCAATGCCCATTCCGAAAGCATTGGTGCACACCATCACCCTTACCTCCCCCCTCTTCCACGACTCCTGACGCTCGGCCCTAACTGCGGCACTGAGACCGGCATGGTAGAACGATGCGCTGATACCTTGCGCCAAAAGAAAGGATGAGACTTCCTCGCACTTGTTCCTGCTTCGCATATACACTATTCCTGAACCCGGCACAGAACGACAGACGTCAAGAAGTTTTCCTAATTTGTCCTCGCACTTCCTCACCACGTATGTCAGATTGGGACGTTCAAACCCGCTTCGCAACACGCGGAAATCATTTCTGGCACGACTTCGCTGGCTTTCTGTCCCTTCCGGAAGGAGCTTCTCCACTATATCCCGCGCCACCTGCGGAGTAGCAGTTGCAGTAAGCGCGATAATAGGAGCCTTCACCACTTTTCTCACATCCGCAATATGAAGGTAATCAGGCCTAAAATCATACCCCCACTGAGAAATACAGTGCGCTTCATCCACTACTATATAACTGATGTTCATGACTTCGAGATACGAACGGAACAACTGGGTAGAAAGACGCTCTGGCGAAATATACAGGAACTTGAAGTCACCATAAGCAGCATTGTTCAAAGCAAGGTCTATCTCCCGTCTGCTCATCCCTGCGTAAACGGCAAGGGCTTTTATGCCGCGCTGGGCAAGATTCTGCACCTGATCTTTCATGAGAGCCACCAAAGGGGTGACTACCAGAGCGATGCCTTCCCTCATCAGAGCCGGGACCTGAAAGCATATTGACTTGCCACCTCCCGTAGGAAGTATGGCAAGGACATCGTGGCCGTCCACAGCAGCACCGATTATCTCATCCTGCATCGGTCTGAACGAATCATAGCCCCAATACTGTTTCAATATCTCAAGTGAAGTCATACTACAAATATACACAAAAAGCCGCAGGCTCATTTCTGAACCTGCGGCAAATTTATAGGTCAAGTGGTCAAGCCACTAGTTGTTACCATAGTCAGGAGTTGGACCCTGTGGACCTTCCGGACCCTGAGGACCTTCTGGGCCTTGTGGACCTTGCGGGCCCTGTGGATTAGCCTGCTGTGCTGCCTTAGCCATATCCTCTGAAGCAGCATGCCAAGCAGCCTCAAGTTCAGAATTGTACCTGTCAATGTCAGCAACGTTCTTCTCATCCACAGCTTTCTTCAATCCATTGCAAGCATTCTCAATAGCACTCTTCTTCTCGGCCGGAATCTTGTCTCCATACTCTTTAAGGTTTTTCTGGGTCTGGAAGACCATAGCATCAGCGTTGTTGATCTTATCAACCCTTTCCTTCTCTGCCTTATCGGCCTCCTCATTGGCCTTGGCTTCATCACGCATCCTCTTGATCTCCTCATCACTCAGGCCACTTGAAGCCTCAATACGGATGTGCTGTTCCTTGCCTGTAGCCTTATCCTTTGCAGAAACACTAAGGATACCGTTGGTATCAATATCGAAGGATACTTCAATCTGAGGTATTCCACGAGAAGCCGGAGCGATACCGTCAAGATGGAACACACCAATCTGCTTGTTATCTTTAGCCATTGGACGCTCTCCCTGAAGGACACGTACCTCTACTGAAGGCTGGTTGTCAGCAGCAGTGGAGAACACCTGATCCTTGTGCACAGGAATGGTTGTATTGGCTTCAATAAGCTTGGTCATCACACCACCGAGAGTTTCGATACCAAGTGAAAGCGGAGTAACATCCAGAAGAAGTACATCCTTCACATCACCAGCAAGTACACCACCCTGGATGGCTGCACCGATGGCTACGACCTCATCAGGGTTTACACTCTTGTTAGGCTCTTTTCCGAAGAAGTTCTTAACAAGTTCCTGAACCTTAGGAATACGTGTAGAACCACCTACCAGAAGCACCTCATCAATATCGGAAGCGCTCAAATGAGCATCTGAAAGAGCCTTGCGGCAAGGCTCGATGGAGCGCTGGAAGAGGTCATCGCACATAGCCTCGAACTTGGCCCTTGTAAGAGTCTTTACCAAATGCTTAGGCATACCGTCTACAGCTGTGATATATGGCAGGTTGATTTCTGCGCTAGATGCATTGGAGAGTTCAATCTTTGCCTTTTCGGCAGCCTCCTTAAGACGCTGCAGTGCCATAGGGTCTTTCTTAAGGTCAATTCCACCGTTCTCGGTAGCGAACTCCCTTGCGAGCCACTCTATGATGGCATGGTCGAAATCATCACCTCCAAGGTGGGTATCACCGTTTGTAGACTTAACCTCGAATACACCGTCACCAAGCTCAAGGATGGAAATATCGAATGTACCACCACCAAGGTCGTACACAGCGACTTTCATGTTCTTGTTCTTCTTGTCAAGGCCGTATGCAAGAGCGGCAGCAGTAGGTTCGTTGATGATACGCTTTACATCAAGACCTGCAATCTTACCAGCTTCCTTAGTAGCCTGACGCTGAGAGTCGGAGAAATATGCAGGAACTGTAATCACAGCCTCTGTAACATCCTGACGGAGATAATCCTCTGCAATCTTCTTCATCTTCTGAAGAATAATGGCAGAAATTTCCTGAGGTGAATACTGACGGCCAGAGATGTCCACACGTGGAGTATTATTCTCGCCACGTACGACATTGTAAGGGACACGTGCGATTTCCCTGCTTACCTGATCGTATGTCTCACCCATAAATCTCTTTATAGAGAACACTGTATTCTTAGGATTGGTAATAGCCTGACGTTTGGCAGGATTACCGACTTTACGCTCACCATTGTCAGTGAATGCAACAACTGAAGGAGTTGTTCTTGCACCCTCCTCGTTGATAATGACGGTAGGCTGATTGCCTTCCATTACGGCCACACATGAATTCGTGGTACCGAGGTCGATTCCAATAATCTTTCCCATATCTTAATACTTTTTAAATTTCACTTCATAACTCCCGTCTCATTGACAGGACGCATCAGAGTGAATCAAAACATTTGCCAAAGTCATTATCAAGGCCAAAGAGTGACAATTTGTCAGAGACATGCTGCAAGAGCAAGCGTCACGCAGAGTCCTATCCACGAAAAATCAGAGAATACAGGGCAAATCCTGGAAGACAAGGAAGAAGACAGGCTTAATCTGGCCGGAAGAATATATTTTGGAAGATCAAAGACTCTATCTTCTGGATAATCCCTTCTGAATGTATCGACGGTGCTGAAATCATCTGATCGAAGAGCCCAGTAATTCTCACCGTTACTATCACTAACACGTACAGTATAGTTCAATATATCACCCACGATGAGGAAATCATTCTTCTTCACATCAGCCACCACATCGGTAGGAACCACCCTACGAAGGCTGTCCAGAACATAGAACCTTCCCTCTGTATCAAAAAGATATGCAAGAGACGCGCGGTTTTCATTTTCAGTGATAAAGATATGCTCTATATCCACGCCGCCAGCATCTATAAACTCCACACAAGCCTTTCCTCTGCAGAGTTTTATATGAAAAAGCTTTCCGTCAGCATCTGTCACCATATACCCCTCGTCATACTCCTTATGCGTGCTCGGATTGCCGCTGACGATCCGAGCAGGGTATCTAAATCCGACTGAATCAAGCGCATGTGCAAAATCCGCTTCCATAGCCGCAGCTCTTTCATTGGTGGCAATTTCAACAATTCTAATCCCATCTTTTCGAGTCACGAATGCGTACTGAGGATCTTCCAGTTCAACACGCTCAGGCTCCGACTCTAGAAGCATATAGACATTAGGCACATCATTATTTACTTCTTTTGGCGAAGAAGAAAATATAATATTGTTTCGCTCTATCTGCTCACCGGTGAAAACATGCCCTGCAATCTTTTCCGGGACATGATTGCGGCTTGAAAGCACTCGATAATAGAAAAACGGAAGCACACTATCCCCATACATGGTTCCTTGTGTATCAGAAAAGACAAAATCCTTTCCGGACCTATCTTGAAGAGACACAAAGTCCTCCACCGTACAGCTATATAAAGTAAATGGCGTTGACACACTCTTAACAGTGATGATATAATACAGCCTTGGCAGCAGCCACATGGACAGAAGTACTGTAATGACTATAAGATATATCTTACCGACTTTTTTCATATTCATGTAATTTTAAGTTACTTATTGTACTCCATCTTTAAACCTTCTCACGCTATAATGAATCAGCAGCGATGCCAATAGCGTGGTCACTACAAACATGGGAAGTATGCCGCTTCTATAAGCCATCTGAGCAGAAGACAGATAGAATGAACTGAGCACGGCGCCCATCAAGACAACTTCTATCACCTTCATCTTCCACGACGGCTCCAGGCACAATGCAGACGTCCAGAGATATGCACACACCCCGGCACAAAACCAGGTAAGCATCGAGAACAATATCCTCCAAACAACATCTATGACTAGATAATGGCCAAGGAAAAGCAACAATGATAGAGACTGCAATGCAAAAAGCAGAACCAGCACGCACACTCCATACCCCTGCATGACAGTTACTGTGACACTCTGTGATAACGGGAGATGAAGAGTAAGTTTAAGACACTTCCGGTAACTCTCCGGGACAAACTGGGCCAATGCCAACAGAACACCGCAGACAACTGGAAGATGGATAAGATTGTCCACAAGTATCGAGTTCTTGCTTACAGCATACTCCCATAGAAATCCATATCCGCCAAGTTCCGCATTCTTCGAGAGTGCAAGAAAATCGTATGCCGTGAAACCAAAGAGCAATATCGCCATGCATAGAATGACAAATCGCGACTTGAGCCATTCCTTATAAATCAATGACTTGATCATAATATTAATATTTTCCTGTAAGACCTATGAAAGCGTCCTCGAGGTTAAGCCTCTCGGAACTGAGTGAAGACGGCACAATGCCCTGGGCAGACATTACCTCCCTTACTTTTTCTTCGCCAAGGAATGAATAGAACTCGACTATCCCCTTATACTCTGATGGATGGAGAATATCATCAGATTCCCCTACCACGCCCATGCCCTCGCCAAGCAAGTACGTATATCTGGAAAGGCTTCCCGTAAGCACGCCTATCTTATCATGGAACAGAATCTTTCCATAATCCATAATGATACAGTCGTCCACAAGTTTCTCCACATCCTGAATAATGTGAGAAGTCATAAATACAGTCTTGTCTTCTGACTTGGCGTAGTCACGCAGGTACTCTATAAATAATCTTCTATAACCAGGGTCAAGTCCCAATGAGAAATCATCAAGAACCAGCAGGTCGGCATTCTGGGCGAGAATAAGACCAAGCGCCACTTGCGACTTCTGCCCATTACTCATATTGGAAATCCTTTGACCAGGAGTTACCTTCAGCCTGGACATCAAATCATAGTACGCATCGCGATTCCACTTAGGATAAAACCTTGAGTAGAATTTCTCTATCTGCGTGATATTCATAAATGAATACTGAACATGCCCCTCAAGCAGAAGAGCAATTCTCTCTCTTGTAACAGGACTAATAGACGACACATCCTCTCCAAAAATGGTACATTTACCAGAGGTTGGTTTGAGATACCCCATAAGGATATTTATCGTTGTCGTTTTCCCCGTACCGTTCTTCCCAAGCAGTCCGGTAATCGTCCCTCTCTGAACCGTGAAGCTCAAATCCGAATAAATGCGATGCTTACCGTAATAGTGCGTAAGACGATCGCAGACAATTACATTATCTTCCATAAGTGAATTTTGGGGCAAAAGTAACACATCTTTCAAGAAGAAAAATCATAGCGAGATCAAATTACTTACAACTAATGATAAGCGTGGCAATTTTTACTTTTTTTAAAGTATTGACACCGGAAAATAGCGATTCTATCTTTGCATCCGGTTACAAAACGTAGTGATAGATAATGGCTCCTATAGCATACATATTGGTCGCGGCGATAAGACTATTTACTCTCTCCGGCACAGTTAGAGACGCGCAGGATGGCACAGGGCTTCCGGCTGCCGCTGTGATAGTGGAGAAAGAAGGCCACCAGGCCAAATGGGCTGTTTCGGGAGACGATGGCAAATATGAGGTCAAGAATCTTCAGGAAGGAACATATACGGTAACCTTGAGTTATGTAGGATACAGGAAGGCATCATACACAGTATCCATATCCAAGGACACCAGACTCGAGATAAGGCTCACTCCAGATAATGAATCCCTTAAAGAAGTGATAGTCACCGCAGTAGAGGATAGAGGCGTCACCTCATCTACAAGGATAGGCACGGAGGCTATAGAACATATCCAGCCGTCAAGTTTCGCGGATCTACTCGAGTTACTGCCTGGCGGAATGGCCAAGGATCCAGTATTATCAAGTCCACAACTTATAAACTTAAGAGCCGCAGGCAGCCTTACTGACAGCGACTATGCCACTTCGGCACTAGGCACCAGATTCGTCATCGACGGACGGCCTATCGGCAACGACGCCAACCTCCAGTCCACTCCCACATATAGCAGCTACGGAAGCAGCTGTGTCAATTTCGGAACCGACATGCGCGAAATCAGCACAGAGGATATCGAGAAAGTGGATATTGTCCGCGGCATTGCTTCGGTAAAGTATGGAGACCTTACAAGCGGACTTGTCAATATTACCAGAAAAAAAGGCGGAAATGACGTCCATGCAAGATTCAAATCCGATATGAAAAGCAAACTATTCTACATCGGAAAAGGCTTTGAATGGGGAAAAGAGTCTGAACGAACGACACTTAATACCAGCATAAACTACCTTGACTCAAGGTCTGACCCACGTCAGACCCGCCAGAACTGGAAAAGACTGACAGCAAGTCTGAGAGCGGGAAAAGACTGGAAGTCTGATAACTTCCGTCATTCATTAAGCAGTAGTCTGGACTATACTGGCTCATTTGACAATCAGAAGTCGGATACGGATCTGGATGTATCTGATGGCGGCACGCCTATAGAGACATATAGTTCAAGCTACCATAAATTTGCTGTCTCTGGACGGTATTCCATAAATGCAGCCAATGAGGGAAGTTTTCTACGTTCTATAGAAAATACCATATCTGTCAGCGCCGAGAATGACCTCATAAGTCGTTGGAAAAGAGTCTCTTTAGGAAAAAGCACTCCGGTCTCCACCTCACTTGAGCCGGGAGAGCATGATGCCATCATCATTCCGGCGAAATATGACGCTCAACTTTCTGTACAAGGCATACCGTTCTATGTATTTGCCAATAGTTCTGCATCCTTTGCTAAGGGCATACACAGGATGCAGGCAGGAATAGAATGGAGCATGGACAAGAACTTCGGAAGAGGGACTTCATTTGATACTTCAAGACCGTTCTCTACTGGTATGAATGTGAGACCGCGTCCGTACTACGTAATACCGGCTACTCATCAGTTGTCAGTTTATGCTGAAGAGACAGCAAGAAAGCCACTCGGAAACTTCGTTCTTGAGCTCGTGGCTGGACTGCGCGCAGAGATGATGGCCGGCGCCGGCAAGGAATATGATATCAATCTGAAACCATATCTTGACCCAAGGGCCAACATAAGGTTATCCTTGCCGTCTGCCGTCATCAACGGATATAAATTTGACTCCGGTCTCTATGCTGGAATCGGTATGCATACCAAATTCCCTACTATGGATATGCTTTATCCAGACCCGATTTATTCTGATCGCACACAACTCAACTACTGGCCGGTGGAAGAGAACCTCAGGAGAGTCAACATGCTTGTATTCAAGATTGATCCAACCAATACTGGCATACAGGCAGCACGAAACCTCAAATGGGAGATCGGGGCCGACATAGACTGGAACGGATACTCCTTGTCTGTCGATTGGTTCAGAGAGGACATGACTTCAGGATTCCGATATGCATACGAATATATGCCTATCGAATATAAAGTCTACGATGCTTCTGGCATAGACAAATCCGCTCTCTCCGGCCCTCCAGCTCTAAGTGAAATACCTTTCAAGAAGGACACTACCCTCACAGCATACAGTTTCACCACCAACGGAAGCAGAACGCTGAAAAAAGGTCTTGAATTTAGTTTCAATACAAGGAGGATCAAGGCCATCAACACTAAGATCAGCGGCAACGGAGCATGGCTACGCACGGAGTACATGAATAGCCAGCCGGAGTACTACCAGCCTAGCGTGATGATAGATGGCAAACAATACCCATACATAGGTATCTATGATATGAATGATGGCAGTTTCTATGATTCTTTCATCACTAATGTCATGTTCGACACACAGATTCCGAGCCTTGGACTCATATTCTCTACTTCATTCCAGTGCCTGTGGTTCTCCGGACACCAGTCCATGCCTACAAGCAAGTACCCGAACTCATATATGGACAAGAGTGGAAAAATATACGCATTCAACGAAGAGGAAAGTGGAAATGATCCAGTGCTAAGATACCTTATAAGGGAATATACAGCCAGCCTTTACCAATATCAGCGTACTCCCTTCTCCATGAACATCAACCTCAAGGTGAGTAAAAAGCTTTACCATGATAAAGTATCTTGCTCACTCTATGTCAACAAGATATTTGATATCACGCCTGACTATTACCGCAACGGAGCACTTGTGCGCAGGAGCGTGACACCATACTTCGGAATGGAACTCGATTTCAAAATATGAGAAAGATTATTTATCCTATAATAATAAATGTGTTGTTCTTTTTTCTTCCCATTGCGCTCTCTTCATGCGGGCGCAGTGCGGAAGAGATTTACTCCACAGTCAGGCTTAACGCTGTCTCAGAAGAAAAGCCCATAGCCATAAATATAGACCCGTCTTTGAAAGGGAATTTTTTCAGGAATCTCAACACCGGGGAGGAGTACACCTACCCTGTATTGGTAGGAGGAAGTTGTACAATGAGAGTCCTGAAAGGCGTCTACATATTTGCATTTGACGGCACGGCGACCATGGAGGACGGAAGCACCAGGAAAGTGCGCTGCTACCAGCACCGCTCCCCCAACGATTCCGTTAACATTCTTGCAGACAAGGAGGAAATTAACTTTGATCTTATGCTGCTATGAGAAAGATTATCTCCATTTTGCTCTGTCTCGTCATATACATTGAAGCCTTCGCGTCTGCTCAGGATAGCACATCCGTCAATGCAAGGACGTGGAAAGTGTTAGATCCTATTGAAAGGTATTTCACTTTAGATGCAGTCAGCAGCACACAGGCAGCGGAATTTCTTTCAAACTTTCCGTCTTTCTCACGGGCCTCATTCTCACTGATTCAGCAGGACGAAAGCAAAGCGCTTACTCCGGAGATTGGCAATTCCAGAACAGTAGGAAGATTCGATGCAGAGTCATTCAGAAGACTCCACAAGCATGATGCAGTAAAAGGCCGCGTCAACTATACAAGAGCGTTGAAGAGGAATGTACTCTTCAATGAGACTGCTGATTATGAACTACTTGAGCCATACGTACTCATAGATACCATAAGTGGGGACGTGCAGCATGAGCAGTATCTTTTCAGTGGCGCATACACCAATAAAAGGGATCATCTGGTATGGACACTTGCTGGCAGCTACAAAGCCACACATGAGTACCGCACGGCGGACCCGAGGCCAAGGGACATCTCTTCTGACCTCTATGCCTCAGGAAGTCTTGGGTGGACATTCAGAAACGGATACATCCTTGCATACGGAGGCTATCGCAAGTACTACCAAAGGCAAGACGTGACGTTCATGAGCACCTTTGGCGCCAGCACAGCACTGTTCCATGCTACAGGGCTCGGCACAGATTACTACCGGTTCAGGAGCACAGGCATCTTCGCTGCCACAAGATATATCGGACACGGAACTCGTTCCGGACTCATAGCCCAATTAGGCCCTACCAACATAGGATTGTCATACGAATACCTTGAAGTCACCAGACATCTTTCCAACCAAAACGAAGCGCCACTTGGCACTTTAGCCACATCCGGACTTCATGCCTTCGCAAACTTAAAAGCCAGCGACGCACTTGCATTCTCCATAACTTACTCATTAGCAGGGAAGGATGGTATGGAAAATATCATTGACTGCGCAAGCAGTGGCATATATCAGAGTCTTAAAAGCATGAGGATGTATTCAAAAATGACTCATAGTGCAGAGCTCTCTGCATTAATGAATGCAAGACGCAAAAATGCAGTTTGGGGCATCATGCCGTCTTTCGGTGTCATATCCTCAGACGAGGAATATCTCTCTCCGGAAGCCCGCTCACAGTACACACTCCTTCAGGGGAAGCTCCACGCATCTTTCCTTAAACGCTGCCAAAAATGGATCTATGACATACATGCAGAAGCCATGTACAGCAATTCCGTTATGCAAGAGTGCAGTCTGTCAAGAGGAGATGCGAAAATGCTTTCACATTATATGGATAAATTCCAGACGCGCACAAGCGGTCACACTGGAATCAACATAGAGGTATCCGCCCAGAGAGAACTACACAATGGAATCGCGGCATACTCAAGTCTCTGTCTCAGTGAAATGCAATATGCCGAAACAGAACGAATGCTCGGATGCTCAATATCAATAGGAATATCATTTTAAAAACAATACACATGAAAAAGTACTTATCAATTATCCCTTTGGCTGCATTGATTCTTGCAGCTTGCGACAAAGAGGCACCTACACCAACACTCTCGCTAGACACTACCAATCTTGAATTCAGCGCAGAAGGCGGAAGCAAGACTGTAAAACTGGAGAGCAATACAGAGTGGACTGTGACTACCGATGAACAGGACTGGTACACAGTATCCCCTGCCTCTGGCAATGGAAATGCAGAACTCACAGTAACTCTAAACGCCCACACAGAAGCAATTGCACGCTCAGCAGAAGTCCTTGTAGAGGCTTCAGGACTCGTATCCACACTCGCTATTGTGCAGAATCGCCCTGTAACTCCTGACAACCCGGCAGAACTCAACTATCTAGTAAGGGCATATGAGCAGGACTTCTCCATCCCGGCACCAGCCGGCTTCACTTATAAGACAGCCCTTCACGGAGAAGGTGTGACACTTGTATCAGAAGATGCCGAGAAGATTGTGCTCCATTTCGATGCAAATACAGGCACCGAATATAAAAACGCCGCTCTGGTCGTTAGCACTACTGACGACATTGTACTTGAGACCGCAACTCTTAAGCAAAGCTGGAGGAATATCGAAGAAGGAGAGCTTGTCATTGATGAGGTGTTCTTCACAGGCTTCAAACTTCCTGACTCTGATAATGTGGACTCTTCAGCTGGAGATCAGTATGTCAAACTCACCAACACCACAGACGAGACTCTTTACGCAGACGGTGTTATGTTCGCCATCTCTGAGACCAGTTCACAGAAGTCCTCTACCGGTGCATATTGGGCATACCCGGAACTTCCAGACGGAGTAGGTATCAACACTCTGTATGTAATTCCAGGAAACGGAAGGGATGTGGCTATTGAGCCTGGCAAATCTCTTGTTCTTGCCATCGCTGCCCAGAACTTCAAAGCTGAAAACGGTGTAGGATGCGACTTGAGCAAGGCCGATTTTGAGTTCTATGATGTAAGCGGAAACGACAACTTCCCTGACACCGACAACCCGGATATCGAGAACCTTAACAACTGGCTCAAGAGTTCATGGACATTCACCAGCCTGCACAACAGAGGCTACGAGAGTTATGCTATCGCTCTTCCTCCATACGGACTTACATCAAAGACTTTCATGGAGAATCATGCCTGGGAAGGACAGAGAGTCATGGACTTCAATGGCTACCATTTTGAACGAGACATCACAGATGCCTACATCATCCCTAACGGATGGGTACTTGATGCTGTGAACTGCGCAGTGGATGAAGATCTTGCCACACTTGCATTCAATGCAACCGTTGATGCCGGATACACCAACGTCTCTACCATTGATTCAGATCCTGAACGCTTCGGCAAGTCCATTCTCCGCAAGCGCGATGCTGATGGAAAGATTGTAGATACCAACAATTCCACCAACGACTTCGAGATCTGCACATCTCCTACTATGAGGTAAACAGCAGCCGAGAGATAGCTTAAGATTGGCAACACGTCCCTACAAGCATTAATAGCTCTATCGGCATCGCCAATGTGAATTGTCTCAAAGCGTAAAAAAGTTCGAAATATGGCTAAAAAAGCAGAAATTGCTTTTTTAGCCATATAATTTTAACCCCTCCAAAAGTAAATTTGTCGGACTAATTAATTCAAGAATATTTATGAGGAACACTAAAATTTATCAATCTCCGACTATTGAGATTTGGGAGGTGAAGCTTGAGGGCATCATCTGTGGAAGTGGACTCAATGAAGTCCCTATGTTCGGTAATCCGTTCGATGATAATCCAGATGAACTGCTTTGGTAGTACAACTCGTAAAATGAACAAGCAATGAGAAACATTACAACATTTGTAGCTGCATTGGCAGCATTAGCGATCGTTTCTTGTAATAAGAATAGCGTTGAACAGCCACCTGTTGAGACAAACGAAAGAATCGAACTAGACCTCACGATCGCAGGATTTGACGATAGCGCAGACACGAAAGCAGTAAAGAAAGGATGGACCAAGGGAGACAAGATCAATCTGTGGTTTGATGACTGGAACTTCGACGAGCAGAAGGTTGCGGCTCCGGACCTCATCATCACCTACGATGGAAGCAAGTGGACATCCGGCAAATTTGCAGAGGGGAGAAGTCCCAAAGCAGAAGGCAAGTTCACAGCAGTGTATGAAGGTAGTAATGACATAATGAGTCAAAGTACTAGGAACTACTATTATAATTATTCTATGTGGTATTTTGCAGCGAATATTAGTAGTGATACTGCAAAGTATTTCAAAGATGTAAATCCCCGAGACGTGTGTTATATGCCTATGTATATATTTGCACAAGGCATAGACTATAACTTCGCGGACAACAAGCTAAGCGCGACAGTATCGGCATGGAAGTCATATTCAAGCTATAAAATCACTGTGAAAGGAATACCAGAAGGGGATTATGCTATGCAGATCAATAACAATCCAGAGAATTCAATCAACGGAATAGTAGATTTTGCAACAAGTAGTTGTGCTTTTGTCATCGCCCCAGGAGAAGAATATCCAAAAGCAAGCGCTGGGAGTGCTAATAATTCAGGCTATACTGGAGGGCTAATGGAAAGTGATGGAATGGCCTTCTACTACAGGAGCGCCTCGTGGGAGCAGACGGAGAAACTTGAAAACGCAACAATCCGATTCCGCCTCATCGACCTTTCTAACGGAAAAGCCTACAGGTACCAGGTAACCGATAAGACTATCGATCTAACTAAAAGGACAAACATTGCTTTGAACTACTTGAGCTTCACAGCCGAATAGTAATAATCATTGAGCGAAAAGTACAATACATATCCACAAACAACAAGACCATATTCCAAGCACCATTGCATCAGGAATATGGTCTAATTGTCATTGGCTACTCCCACTCGATGGTTGCAGGCGGTTTTGAAGAAATATCGTAGACTACCCTATTGATTCCGCGAACCTTTCGTATAATCTCATTGGAAACGTCCGCAAGGAACTCGTAAGGAAGATGCACCCAATCAGCCGTCATTCCATCCACTGATGTCACAGCACGTAGGGCAATCGTACTCTCGTATGTACGTTCATCTCCCATCACACCCACACTTCTCACAGGAAGAAGTATAGCCCCTGCCTGCCATACGGAGTCATAAAGGCCGTACTCGTATAGTTTATCAATATATATGGCATCAGCCTCCTGCAAGATAGCGACTTTCTCAGGTGTAACCTCACCAAGCACACGAATGGCGAGACCAGGACCCGGGAATGGATGACGTCCAAGGATCTTCGGGTCAAGGCCGAGTGCCTTACCGACCCTGCGGACTTCGTCCTTAAACAGCAGGCGAAGAGGCTCTACTATCTTAAGATTCATATCCTTAGGCAGACCGCCCACATTGTGATGGCTCTTAATAGTGACGGAATGTCCCTTTACTGAAGATGACTCAATGACATCCGGATAGATAGTTCCCTGCGCAAGCCATTTTGCATCAGCAAACTTCTTGGCCTCCACATTGAAAACCTCTATGAAATCCCTTCCAATAATCTTTCTCTTCTGCTCCGGGTCAGTCACACCGGCAAGGTCACCGAGGAACTTGTCCGCAGCACGCACGCCAACAACATTGAGCCCCATACCCTCGTACGAGCGAAGCACTGAGCTGAACTCATCCTTGCGTAAGAGTCCGGAATCCACGAAGATGCAGCGCAGTTTACTGCCGATAGCCCTATGAAGAAGAAGACCGGCCACGCTGGAATCCACGCCACCAGAAAGCGCAAGTATCACTTCATCGTCACCAAGTTTCTCCTTAAGTTCACGAACGGTAGCATCCACGAAGTTCTCCGGCGTCCAATCACCTGGACATCCGCAGATGCCGAGTACGAAATTGGAAAGTAGCTCCTTGCCGCATTCGCTATGGTAAACCTCCGGATGGAACTGTATGCCCCATGTAGGCTCATCCGGGAAGCGGAATGCTGCATTATGAACACTTTCAGTAGATGCGATGACCTCCAGTTTCTCCGGAAGCCTTACGATGGTATCTCCATGAGACATCCACACGGTAGATTTCTCAGGAAGTCCAGACATGAGCGGATCCGATGATTTGACGACCTCAAGCAAAGCACGTCCGTACTCTCTTGATGTAGCAGGGACCACTTCGCCTCCATCTTTCCATGCAAGCCACTGGGCTCCATAGCAGATTCCAAGAACAGGCAGTCTGCCGCGAAAAGAGCTCAAGTCAGGCTGCGGGGCATCCGCATTTCTTACGGACGCAGGACTACCTGAAAGAATCACGCCCTTCGTTGACTCGTCCAGCACTGGAATTTTGTCAAAAGGGTGAATCTCACAGTATACACCAATCTCCCGGACACGCCTTGCAATAAGCTGTGTGTATTGGGAGCCGAAATCAAGTATCAGTATTTTGCTAGTCACCTCTTGTATAATTTGGGGTTTCTTTAGTAATGGTTACATCATGAGGATGGCTCTCTGCCATGCCGCTCGCAGTAACACGCACAAACTTGGCATTTTTGAGGGTTTCAAGATTGGCAGCGCCACAATATCCCATACCAGAGCGGAGCCCTCCGACAAGCTGGTATACAGTCTCGGAAAGTGTTCCCTTATAAGGGACGCGACCTACTATGCCTTCTGGCACGAGCTTACTTACATCGGCCTTGTCTTCCTGGAAATAACGGTCTTTAGATCCGGCCGCCATAGCATCAATGGAGCCCATTCCCCTGTAAGACTTAAACTTACGTCCATTGTAAATAATTGTCTCTCCTGGAGACTCCTCCGTACCGGCAAACATGGAGCCGCACATCACGCAGTCTCCACCAGCTGCCAGAGCCTTGACGATATCACCAGAATACCTGAGTCCACCGTCAGCAATCAGAGTAGCGCCAGACCCTTTAATAGCCTGATAGGCATTAAAGATAGCCGTCAACTGAGGGACACCCACACCAGCGACAATTCTCGTAGTACAGATAGAACCGGGACCAATACCCACTTTCACTCCATCGGCACCAGCCTCTACCAGAAGCCGTGCAGCTTCCTCTGTAGCCACATTACCCACCACAGCATCTATCTGAGGGAACTGAGCCTTGACTTTCTTGAGCAAGTCAATTACCCTCTTGCTATGTCCATGGGCACAATCCAGGACCACAGCGTCTACACTCTCTGCCGCAAGAGCAGCAACCCTATCAAGGGCGTCATTGGTAATACCGACACCGGCGGCTACACGAAGTCTACCCTTAGCATCCTTGCAAGCCATAGGATGAAGCCTCTCCTTGATAAGATCTTTGTAAGTAATAAGTCCAACGATTTTCCCGGACTTATTAACTACAGGGAGTTTTTCTACCTTGTACTTCTGGAGTATTGACTTAACGTGCTCACGATCAGTTTCAGAATCAAGAATAGTAACAAGATTCTCGGAAGTCATAGCATCCCTTATAAGGACAGTCATATCTTCCTGAAAGCGCACATCCCTATTGGTCACTATACCTACCAGACGTCCCTCATCATCCGTCACAGGGATACCCCCGATGTGATTGTCATGCATCAGTCTCAATGCATCCCCCACTGTCTGATCCTGGTTGATAGTGACAGGGTCATTAATCATACCGTTCTCCGAGCGCTTCACCTTGCGGACTTCTGCCGCCTGTGCAGCTATACTCATATTCTTATGAATAACGCCGATACCACCTTCTCTTGCAAGAGCAATGGCCATCGGCGCTTCCGTTACGGTGTCCATAGCGGCGGACACAATCGGGATGTTAAGGGTGATGTTCCGCGAAAAGCGGCTGCTCAAGTCAACTTCTCTCGGAAGAACATCCGAGTAAGCCGGAATCAAGAGCACATCGTCGAAGGTGAGACCTTCAAAAGCGATTTTATCTTCTACGAATGACATAGGGAATATTTTATATTCAGACAAAGTTACACAAAAATTGAAGCAGTAACAAATTTTCATTGCTCCGGGACGGAGGATTTGGACTTACGTTTCTGGTAGAGCTGCCAGGAATTGTAGCAGTTGTGCCAGATACTATAAAAACCTCCTGCCACAGACACCACAGGGGTAAAGAACGTGTACCCCAGCCATATCTCGAAAACAGTATTCTTCTGTCCGAGAGCCTGACCCGCCGAAATACGGCATCTGCTATGCGCACCTATTGCACGTCCTGCCCAGAACTGAAATGCACATGCAAGAAGAGAGCCGATGCAAATCTCCACCAAAGCCCCGATCCCGGCAGTATTATGTACTATCGCCCTTGTACTCATAAGGATGGCAAGACTTAGGGAGAACGCCCATATATAGAACGGAAGTTCTGTAAGTTTGACCAGAGCTGCATGAAGCGAAGGCAGAAGATAGCGAACTATCCATGCCAGCAGGCATGGCGCGATAAGCAGCGGGAACACCTTGGCCAGAATCTTCAGAAAAGCTGACTGGAAAGAAAGGCCTGGAACAGGATGCACAATAGGCACCATGAGAGGCACAAGAACCGACACCAAAAGATTGATCAGCACCGTATATGTGACCACTCCAGCCATATTTCCACCGAGCTTTCCTGTAATCACCGCACACACCGTAGCTGTAGGGCAAATAATGCATAGCATAAATGCCTCAACACCATGTCGCACTGGAAGTCCAGGCACAAAGGCAAGCATAAGGGATAGTGTCACGAATAGTCCGCCCTGAAGAAGAAGCAGCCACGCCATCCACTTATGAGGGCGCATCTGATGCGGCTCAATCCTGCAAAAACTCAGAAAGAGCATCACGAAAAGCATCAGAGGCTGAAGCCTCGTGACAACCGACTCAAGTACAGGACCGACAGCATGAAGTGACGGAAGAGAATGATATACGAGATAGGCTGAAGCTCCGACTATCATACTGATAATCAGAGCCCAGTCCTTAACAAGCTTCTTAAATGTATACTGATAGCCGGACATTTTCTAATGCTCCATCTTGCGAAGGTAACACTCGAGAGTGTTTTCCATAAGCATGGCTATAGTCATAGGTCCCACTCCGCCAGGAACAGGAGTAATCCAGGAAGCCTTCATGGCTGCAGATTGGAAATCCACATCGCCGACAAGCTTGCCTTCCGCATTACGGTTCATACCCACATCGATAACCACAGCACCTGCCTTGACCATATCACCGGTCACCACACCTTCCTTGCCAACAGCCACTACCAGGATATCAGCTTCACGCGTAATCTTACCCAAATCCGGGGTACGTGAATGCGCTATCGTCACTGTTGCATTTTCATCCAGAAGCAGTTTGGCAACAGGCTTGCCAACTATATTGCTCCGTCCGACCACCACGGCATGCTTGCCCTGAATATCCACTCCTGTGCTCTTGATAAGTTCAATAATTCCTTTAGGTGTGCACGGCTTGATACACTCTGCACCTACCCAAAGTGAACCCACATTGAGAATATGAAAGCCATCCACATCCTTAGACTTGTCAATGGCAAATATCACCTTGGACTCATCAATATGTTTCGGTAGAGGAAGTTGTACAAGTATTCCATCCACAGAGCTATCCCTATTGAGAGTATCAATAGTGCGAAGAAGTTCCTCTTCCGAAACGCTTTCCGGGAGTTCGACAAGATGGGACTCCATCCCTACATAAGCGGCCGTCTTGACCTTATTGCGGACATACACCTGGCTTGCAGGATTAGTTCCGACAATGATCACGGTCAGGCAAGGTTTACGGCCGAAACGCTTTTCTATCACCTCCACCCGGGCCTTGACAGAAGTCTTGACACGCTCGGAAATAAGTTTCCCATCAATTATACGGCCACCACCATTCTCAAGGGCCCAATGAGCAATATCGTGCCTGAAGAAAAGATTGTCGCAACGGACCTTATCCACCTGGGAATAAACTCTATCAGCAGCCGCAGCAATAGTGCGTCCATCGCACACCACCATCATCACACGCCCACCGGCGGTCACGGTCTTTCCATCCTTAATAGCAGTACCCATGTGGAACACCTTCGCATCAAGAGAATCAATTCCTTCAATCACGGCTCCCTTCTCATACTTCCCAGGGTATCCCTTGGAAGCGAGGACCACACCCATCGTCACCCTATTGCTCCACCTCAACGGCATCGGAGCCCTTGACTCAGCCACAGCCTCAAACACATCATACGCATCACTTTCAAGGAGCGGGAGCACAACCTCCGTTTCAGGATCACCGAAACGGGCATTGAACTCTATGACCTTAACTCCATCCGGAGTCTTCATTAGCCCGCCATAGAGCACTCCGGAAAGAGGGCATCCTTCATGAGCCATTGCCCTGGCCGTACGTACCATTATCTCATTATAGGCATAGTTCCAGTCTGCTTCAGAGACGAAAGGAAGCCCGGTATAGGCACCCATTCCACCAGTGTTAGGCCCCTCATCCCCGTCAAAAGCACGCTTATGATCCTGTGAGAGCGGCATTGGATACACATTCTCTCCATCTACAAAACACATGAAAGAGAACTCTGGCCCAGTGAGGAAATCCTCTACAACAACCTTTCCTTCTCCGAACTCCCCTTCCAGAAGCATCATCTTGAGGGCAAGATCCGCTTCCTCAAGATTTTGTGCTATAACGACACCTTTTCCGGCAGCAAGCCCGTCATATTTAAGCACAGACGGGAACGGCCTTGACTTTACATACTCAAGAGCCTCGTCATAAGAGGTGAACGACTTGTATTCGGCAGTAGGAATTCCATACTTGAACATAAGTTCCTTGGCGAACTCCTTGCTGCTTTCTATTCTGGTAGCAGACAACGTATGTCCGAATATCCTGAGTCCACAAGCGCGGAATTCATCTACAATTCCACGTGCAAGAGAGGCTTCCGGCCCCACAACGGTAAGGTCTATTCCCTCTTTTAGAGCAAATTCCTTAAGCGAAGCGACGTCCGTATCCTTGATAGGAACGTTGGTGGCCACCTGCCCGATTCCGGCATTGCCCGGAGCACAGAATATCTTAGAAACCTGCGGAGAGCGGGAAAGGGCGTCCACTATAGCATGACACCTGCCGCCGCCACCGATCACAAGAACTTTTTTCCCTTCCATCAGATACTAATGTTTGAAATGTCTTACTCCTGTGAATATCATGGTAATACCGAGTTCGTCCGCCTTGGCTATAGCATCAGCATCACGAATGCTTCCTCCCGGCTGTACGATAGCAGTCACTCCGTATCTAGCGGCAAGTGCCACAGTATCATCAAAAGGAAGGAATCCGTCTGAAGCAAGAACAAGATCCTCAGTAACTCCAGCATTGCGAGCCTCATTCAGCGCTATCTCCGCAGAGCCTACGCGGTTGGTCTGTCCAGCGCCTACGCCCACTGTACGGCAGCCTTTCACTACCGCTATCGCATTGGACTTCACGTGCTTTACAATCTTCCATCCGAAGTCAAGGTCTTTCATCTGGCTCTCAATTGGCTTGACTTTGGTTACACACATATCCAGACTCAAGGCCTCCACACTGGTATCGAGCGTCTGAGCGAGCATACCACCATTGACAGAAATAAACTGTCTGGCATCTCCTTTTGATGGGGTCATATTCACCTGAAGCACACGAAGATTCTTCTTGGATGACAATATCTCCAAAGCCTCAGCCGTGAACGATGGCGCAATCACAATCTCAAGGAAAATCGGCTTCATGCCAGCGGCAACCTCCGCAGTAAGCTCCCTATTGACAGCCACAATGCCACCGTAAATACTCACCTTATCCGCCTCATAGGCCTCCTGCCATGCTTTTTCAATGGTATCTGCCACAGCAGCCCCACAAGGATTCATGTGCTTGAGTGCCACACAGAACGGACGGTCAAAATCACGGACCACATTAAGAGCAGCATTGGCATCCTGTATATTGTTGTAAGAGAGTTCCTTTCCCTGTATCTGCTTCGCAAATGCAAGCGAGAATGGCTCAGGAGTAAGAGCAGCATAGAACTTAGCATCCTGATGAGGATTCTCACCATAGCGCAAAGGCTGCTTTAGGTCATACTCAAGGAAAAGTTTCTCATTCAGACCAGCCTTCTCTCTCATATAGGTAGCGATGCACATATCATACTCCGCCGTATGGGTATAAGCCTTGGCTGACAATTTCAGACGGGTATCATCAGAAGTCTTTCCACTCTCCCTAAGTTCCGCAAGCACCTTATCATAGTCGGCAGGGTCACAGATGATGGTGACATCCTTCCAGTTCTTGGCAGCACTACGGACCATTGACGGTCCGCCGATATCAATATTCTCAATAGCATCCGCCATGGTGACGCCCTCCTTAGCGATAGTCTGACGGAAAGGATAGAGGTTGACACATACGAGGTCTATCGTACCGATGCCAAGCTCCTCCAGCGTCTTCATATGTTCTGGGATGTCCCTTCGCGCAAGAATTCCACCATGGACTTTTGGATGAAGTGTCTTGACCCTTCCGTCCAGAATTTCCGGGAATCCGGTAACATCACTGATACCAATGGTTTGTACCCCATTGTCTTCCAAAAGTTTTTGAGTGCCTCCTGTGGCGATTATCTCCCACCCGAGGTCTTTCAAACCGTTCACGAAAGCCACAAGACCGCTCTTGTCGCTGACGCTTACCAATGCTCTTTTAGCCATTATGTATATAAGTTCCGCAAATGATTGTTATATGAATGGTCAAGAGAGTGCGGTGTGCGCGGAACACCTTCTCATCACCAGCCCCTCTCTTAATAACCTTCTGACACCTGTACGCAGCCGTAACACTATCCAATAAGCGCGGCTATCGTGTCCACATAAAGTTTATGCTCAATGACCTGACCCAGACGGTGAACCTCTTCCGGATCATGGCCGTCGTACTCGAAAGCTTTCTGCGAGATAATCTTGCCTCCGTCAAGCTGCTCATCTACGTAATGTATAGTGACACCGTAGACCTTCACACCATATTCCACAGCCTGCTCCACGGCTCTGGCTCCACGGAAAGCGGGAAGCAGAGAAGGATGAATATTGATAATCCGTCCTTTGTATGCATGCAGCAATACCTCTCCTACTATACGCATATATCCAGCCAGACAGACTAATTCCACGCCAGCCTCATCAAGCCTCCTAACTATCTCTGTCTCGTAGTCCGCCTTGCTGTCATAGTCTTTCGCTGAGAAGACAAACGTCGTGATGCCACGCTCCAATGCCTTACTTACGACCGGTGCGCCAGGCCTATCACAGACCATTAATGCCACACATGCATCCAGCCTCCCATCCGAGCAGGCATCGGCTATGGCTTCAAAGTTGCTTCCCTGCCCACTTGCGAATATGGCAAGCCTTCTCATTTCAGGACAATATTGACACCAGGCACATCTGTAACCTTACCGATGACGGAAGCCTTTTCTCCATGTGAGGCAAGTATATCAATAGCCTTGGCAGCCTCAGACTCATCCAATACCACTACCATGCCTATACCCATGTTGAAGATATTGAACATCTCACGGTGAGGAACTCCACCCCATTTCTCAAGCATCTTAAATACCGGCAATATCTCCCAAGTACCCTCATGTATCTCAAGTCCCTGTCCATCATGGAGCACACGCGGGATATTCTCATCAAATCCTCCGCCTGTGATATGAGCCACACCATGCACGTCACAATTCCTTATCACATCGAGCACCTGCTTCACATAAATCCTTGTAGGAGTGAGCAGTACATCTCCCAGACGTCTGGAGCCAAACTCCGGAATCTCATCCATATAATTATGACCGCTGTCAGCGACAATCTTGCGTACCAGACTGAATCCGTTAGAGTGAACACCGGTAGAGGCAATGCCCACAAGCACGTCTCCAGCCTTCACTTTGCTACCGTCTATAAGTTTGGATTTCTCTACCACCCCAGTGGTATATCCAGCGATATCATACTCTCCCCCTTCATACATCCCAGGCATCTCAGCAGTCTCGCCACCAACAAGAGCACATCCTGCCTGACGACAGCCTTCAGCCACACCTGCGACGATAGCCTCAATCTTCTCTGGGACATTGTGCCCCACAGCCACATAGTCAAGGAATACGAGCGGCTCGGCTCCCTGCGCAAGCACATCATTGACACACATAGCCACGGCATCAATTCCCACCGTGTCATGCTTGTCCATTGCAAAAGCGATCTTCAGTTTTGTACCTACGCCATCAGTACCACTGACAAGCACTGGTTCCTTGATTCCAAGCACAGAAAGATCGAACATTCCGCCGAAGGCTCCTATATTGCCCATCGTGCCTATTCTTGATGTGGATGCGACGTGCTGCTTGATGCGGCGTACGACCTCATATCCTGCTTCCAGGTTGACACCTGCGTTTTCGTAAGATTTTGCCATATTGATGTTATTGTTGTGATTCTTGTACAGAAAGAAGCCTGTTGAGAACTTCTTCGTATGATGCTACTATATAACCCATGTCATGACGGAAACGGTCCTTGTCAAGACGCTTGTCCGTGGCGGCGTCCCAGAACCTGCTGGTATCCGGGCTAATCTCATCCACAAGCATAATCTTTCCGTTCGTATCACGTCCGAACTCGAGCTTGAAATCCACAAGCTTGATACCGAGCGGAGTGAAAAGGGAAAGCAGAAGGTCATTGACCTTTGCGGCCACCGCGTAGATATACTTGAGGTCTTCAAAGCTGACGATGCCAAGCGCCACTGCCTGTGTATCATTGATGAGAGGATCACCAAGATCCGAATTATTGTAGTTCAGATCGTATATGACCGTGGAAGGCTTTGTGCCTTCTTCAATCCCGAGCCTGTCGGAAAGGGAACCCGCTATATAGTTGCGGACCACTACCTCAAGCGGAATGTTCTCACTTTTGCGGCAGAGTTGTTCCCTATCATTGATAGTATAGATATAATGAGTATAAATCCCATTCTTTCCGAGATAATCGAATATCAGAGCAGAGATTTTATTGTTCACAATGCCCTTGCGCGGGAACACTGCCGTCTTGACATTATTGAAAGCCGTAGCCACATCCTTGAAATGGAACACCACAGTTCCAGGGTCGGAAGTCGCATAGACGCGCTTTTCGTTGCCGTCAAATATCAATTCTTTCTTTGTCGTCTCCATCTATCTGCGGAAATAATTGACTGCATTCTCAAACAAAGGCTGGTCCATGTCTTCGTCTATGTTCTTAAATACGTTTTTCTCGTAGCGCTCGCTGTGTCCCATCTTTCCAAGTATCTGTCCGTCAGGGCTTATAATGCCTTCGATAGCATAGAACGAACCGTTAGGATTGTATGGCGACTCCATCGTGACATCCTCAGTAAACGGATTGACATATTGGAATGCTACCTGACCATTCTCAAAGAGTTCTCGGGCAAGGTCCTCATTGACGACAAATTTTCCTTCTCCATGGCTGACAGCTATGGTATGGAGGTCTCCTTCGTTCATACCGGCAAGCCAAGGAGAACGGGTAGAAGACACTCTGGTTGTCACCATCTGGGAAATATGACGGTTGATGTCGTTGCGGAACAGTGTCGGAGAGTCCTTTGTAAGCATTCCTGTCTTTCCGTATGGGAGCAATCCGCTCTTCACAAGTGCCTGGAATCCGTTGCAGATACCAAGGATAAGACCGCCTCGTGCGATAAGGCGCTCTATGCAAGCGGATACCTCACTATTATTCAGCACATTGGCAATAAACTTTCCACTTCCGTCCGGTTCATCGCCAGCCGAAAATCCTCCGGCAAGGGCAAGAATATGACACTCTTCAATATTTCTGCACATCTCCTTTATAGAACGGTGCACGTCATCAGCAGTAAGGTTGCAGAACACACCTAACCTAACCTCGGCGCCAGCCTTACGGAACGCCTTGGCGGTATCATAATCACAGTTGGTTCCAGGGAACACCGGTATAAACACTATAGGATGCTCCACCGGTTCGCCCTTATATTTTAATTTCCTAGCAGGAGCGCCGGACTTAATAGAAAGCATCTTCTTGTGTGAGGCTTTCATGGTGGCAGGATATATCTTGGAGTACCTCTCACCATTGGCCTTCATAAGAGCGTCAGAACTTATGCTAGTCCCATTGATATGGAGGAATCCGTCTTCCCCATCAGTCACTGTACCAAGGTACTCGGCAGTAGGGAAATCAAGTTCTTTCTCAGACTCCACAACAATGGAACCATATCCGTATGAGAACAGATCCCGCTCAGACACCTTGACATCCACACCGAAAAGATTACCGAAAGACATCTTGGCAAGTGCCTCTGCTACTCCGCCGAACCCTACTGACCAGGCTGATACTATATTGCCGGCCTCTATCTGGGAATGAATATAATTCCAATTGGACTTAAGCGCTTCCGTATCTGGCATACGGTTGGAAAGAGGCGTATGGCGAATAAGATAGAGTTTGTTGCCCTCCCATTTCAGCTCAGGAGAAATGACCTTGGAAGCATCCACGGTGGTAATACCGAAAGCGATGAGGGTCGGTGGCACATTGATATGCTCAAACGTACCGCTCATGGAGTCTTTTCCTCCAATAGACGGAAGTCCGAGCGCAACCTGCATTTTCAGAGCACCCAGAAGTGCACTAAGAGGCTTGCCCCAGCTATGCACATCGGAAGTCATCCTCTCGAAATACTCCTGATAAGAGAACCTCATTCTTGAATAGTCAGCTCCAGAGGCAACCACCTTACTACAAGCCTCCACTACAGAATATGCAGCTCCATGATATGGACTCCATGTGGAAATGAAAGGATTGTAGCCAAACGCCATTACACTGGCTGTATCAGTATATCCTCCCACAGGAAGTTTCTGCACGGACACCTGAGTTTCAGTGGACTGGAGCGCACCACCATAAGGCATAAGCACAGTAGAACGACCGATAGTGGAGTCAAACATCTCCACAAGGCCCTTCTGGGAAGCCACATTAGGAAGCTCCATCACGGAGAGCATCTTTTCTTTCAAGCCGTCACCCTTCACCTCGAAAGCAAACGGATCTCTATCCTCCACGGCGGCTATCTCTGCATCAGCATAATGTCTAGCTCCGGCGCTGTCAATAAATTCGCGGCTGAGGTCAGCAACGGTAACACCATTATTGAACATCCTCATACGGCCTCTATCCGTAACATCAGCCACATGCGTCACCTCCACATTCTCCGACAGGCAGAACTCCTCGAACTGCTTCTTACATGAAGCTTCGACTACCACAGCCATTCTCTCTTGAGACTCACTGATAGCAAGTTCGGTGGAATTAAGGCCGCTGTATTTGGTCGGAACCCTATCAAGATATATATCAAGTCCAGGGGCAAGCTCTCCAATGGCGACGCTAACACCGCCAGCACCAAAATCATTGGACTTCTTTATGAGTTTTGTAACCTCCGGACGGCGGAAGAGCCTCTGAAGCTTTCTCTCTTCAGGTGCATTTCCTTTCTGCACTTCACTTCCGCAAGTCTCAATGGATGACTCAGTGTGCTCTTTGGATGACCCGGTAGCTCCACCTATTCCGTCACGTCCTGTACGGCCACCGAGCAGCAAGATAACATCTCCGGGAGCAGGACTCTCACGACGCACATCAGAAGCCTTCACTGCTCCGACAACCGCACCGACTTCAAGTCTTTTAGCCACATATCCGTCATGATAAATCTCTCTAACATGAGTAGTGGCAAGACCTATCTGATTACCATAACTTGAATAGCCTGCGGCTGCCTTGCGGCTAATAACACGCTGCGGAAGCTTGCCGGCAAGGGTCTCAGAAACAGGCTTGGTAATATCACCAGCTCCCGTAACACGCATAGCTTGATACACGTATGAGCGACCAGAAAGAGGGTCACGGATAGCGCCTCCAAGGCAAGTTGACGCACCACCAAACGGCTCAATCTCTGTAGGATGATTATGAGTCTCATTCTTAAACTGTAGCAGCCACTTCTCTTTCTGCCCATCCACGTCCACATCCACGAAAATACTGCACGCGTTATTTTCCTCACTCTGCTCCATATCATCAAGAAGACCTTTCTTACGCAGATACCTTGCTCCGATAGTAGCAAGTTCCATTAGGCACAGGCTCTTATTCTCACGTCCAAGTTCTTTGCGAATAGAGTAAAACTCGCCAAGCTCGGACTCGAACTCTTCCTTCATAAAAGAATCATCCACCTTGATGGTCTGAAGCTCAGTCGTGAAAGTAGTGTGACGGCAGTGATCACTCCAGTATGTATCGAGGATCCTCAGCTCAGTCTCCGTCGGCTCTCTTTTCTCCGCACGGAAGTACTTCACCACCTCACCAAGGTCATCAGCATTCATGGCCAGCCCCCACTTCTTGCAGAAAGCAGGATAGTCCTCGGGAGTCATGCTGATGAATCCTCCCATGTCGGCAAGAGGCTTCACATCCACAGCTTCTACTTCTGAAAGCCTGGATAGATCCTTCGGACGGGACTCCACTGCGTTGACATAATAATGACGCACGGCTTCCATATCTTTCTCTGACATATCGTCATCGAAGACAAGAAGCCGTGAACTCTTGATTCTGACATCTGCAGAAGGGTCTATCAAATGGACGCAGTCTACTGCCGAAGAGGCCCTCTGGTCAAACTGGCCCGGGATGTATTCCACCGCCAAATATTTCTTCCCTTCAAGGGGGCAATCTTCACTCACATGGTCCGTAACGATCTCCCCGAAGACGGAATACTTACATTTTTCAAGAAGCGTGTCCGAGAACCCGAAAAGATCATAGACATTCAGAAGCCTAAGGGTTCGGAGCGAGAGAGAAAGGTTTTCGTTGAATTCTCTCTTGAGACTCTCAGCCTCAACCTGGAATCCCGAATTCTTCTCTACAAAGATACGATGTGCTTTCATATATTGTATTTAACGTTTCTAAAGTTCCGTCTGAAGGACTTTCTCCGCCTGTGCTCTACGGTATTCCTCAAGTTTAGCAGAAAGGGCTGAGTCTTGAAGTGCAAGAATCGAAATAGCATACAAAGCTGCATTCTTCGCTCCATCTATAGCCATGGTGGCTACCGGAACCCCTGAAGGCATCTGCACTATGGAAAGGAGAGAGTCAAGCCCGTTGAGAGCCTTGCTCCTTATGGGAACTCCTATCACAGGGAGGGAAGTCATGGCGGCAGCCATACCAGGAAGATGCGCCGCGCCGCCAGCCCCAGCTATCACTATACTTACTCCCCTATCTCTGGCCGAAGCCATATATTCACAGAAAAACTGAGGAGTACGGTGAGCACTGATGACCTTCTTTTCGTAGTCGACTCCGAAATCTTCGAGAGTCTGGCAAGCGGCTGACATCACATCCCAGTCGCTTTTCGAACCCATTATTACACTAACTTTCATTATATAGAGAGAAACTAATCCTCAACCAACAGAATTGCAAATTTACAATAATACTGCACGGCTTGCAAGTGAAGTTATTGACATTTTGAAAATATTTTTTGTTGATAATTATTTTGGCATTTTGCGCTCAAAATTGCTTATCTTTGCAAGAATTTATATGGTTCAGGACCTGTTATTAAAAGGAAGCGGTCCCGACATTCTCATTAGGGACGGCATCATTCGCCGGAAAGGTTTCGGAATCGAAGCCAGTCCGGAAGTCACCGTCATTGACACGACAGGATATCTTGTATGTGGGGGATTTGCAGATCTTCACGTCCATTTCAGAGAGCCAGGATACTCTTACAAAGAAACAATCAGAAGCGGCAGCATGGCAGCAGCCCGAGGAGGCTATACCACGGTGTGCACGATGCCCAATCTTGATCCTGTTCCTGACACACAGGAGCATCTGCGTATCGAGCAGGACATAATTGACAGGGATGCGGTGATTCAGGTGCTCCCGTACGCATCCATTACCATTGGGCGCAAGGGAACAGAGCTTGTGGACTTCAAGGCCCTTAAGGGAAGATGCGTTGCATTCTCCGATGACGGAAGCGGAGTCCAAAGCCGTGAAATCATGCTCCGCGCCATGGAAAAAGCTGCAGAGAACGACTGCATCATAGCAGCACATTGTGAGGACAATTCACTTCTGCATGGCGGATATATCCACGATGGCGCATGGTGCCGGACACACTCGCACAAGGGCATCTGTTCCGAGAGCGAATGGGGGCAGATAAAAAGAGACCTCGAACTTGCAGAGCTCACCGGATGCCACTATCACATTTGTCACATATCCACTGCTGAAAGTGTGGAACTCATCGCACGTGCCAAGGACAGAGGTGTCATGGTCACCTGCGAGACGGCTCCCCACTACCTCACTCTCTGCGAAGATGACATGAGAGAAGACGGGAGATTCAAGATGAACCCTCCGCTCAGATCAAAAGCAGACAGAGAAGCCCTTGTCCGCGGTCTTTGCGACGGCACTATCGATGCCATAGCCACAGACCACGCCCCTCACTCCGAAGAAGAGAAGTCCAAAGGGCTGGAGCACAGCGCCATGGGTATAACTGGCCTGGAAACAGCATTTCCCGAACTTTACACACGTCTGTGCATAGGCGAGAAAGTACCTGTAGCCAAGATTATCAACGCCCTCACCACCTCACCGCGCAGTGCTTTCAGGCTAAAGAATGTATTTGAAGAGGGATGCGCAGCTGACATCACTGTCATTGACACCAGGAAGGAATTCACCATAGATAGTAGAAATTTCCTATCAAAAGGACATTCGACTCCTTTCGATGGAGACAAGGTTTACGGAAAAGTCACGATGACCTTCAAGGACGGAAAACTCGTCTGGAAAGACAATAATTGATATCATGAGAAAATCAGTTTTTACCATAGTGAGCAACAAGGAGATAGCTACAAAGTCCTATCGTTTGGAGCTCATTGGTGACTGCTGCGGACAGGTCCCGCTACCAGGACAATTCGTAGACATAGCCATTCCAGGATTCTATCTTAGGCGTCCGATATCAGTATGCAACGCCAATGATACAAGTATCACACTTATTTACAAGACAGTAGGAGGAGGCACAGAGGCACTCTCCCACATGAAGGCAGGCGAAACCATTGAACTGCTCCTGCCGCTTGGGCATGGATTCAGCCTAACCCCTAACACCGTACCGGCACTGCTAGTCGGTGGAGGTCTGGGGGCGGCACCGATGTTCTTTCTTGCCAAGACACTGCTCGGGATGGGCAGACAGGTGAACGTGGTTCTCGGGTTCAACAGGGCCGATGAGGTGGTGCTTCTGGAGGATTTCCGATCCATAGGAGTTGAGCCGGTACTAGCCACAATGGACGGCAGTGCTGGAGTAAAAGGCTTTGTAACTGATGCCATCACACAGACGGCTCCAGAGTTCGGATATTTCTATTGCTGCGGACCTATGGCGATGATGAGCAACCTGTGCCTTATGCTGGATTGCCCCGGAGAAGCAAGCCTCGAGGAAAGGATGGGGTGCGGCGCCGGGTTCTGCTATGGATGCAGTTGCCACACCACCGTGGGAGCCAAAAGAATCTGTCAGGACGGACCTGTTTTCAAGAAGGAGGAGATAGTATGGTAAATAGGAATCTACAGGTTATGCTCGGAGGCATCAGGCTTTCCAATCCGATTATCCCAGCAAGTGGCACATTCGGATTCGGCACGGAACTCGCGGACAGTTTTGACCTCAATGTACTTGGTGGCATCAGTCTCAAGGGCACCACAGGGAAAGAGCGTTTCGGAAATCCTACTCCGCGAATAGCAGAATGCACTGGTGGAATGATCAATTCAGTAGGATTGCAGAACCCAGGAATAGACGCTCTCGTAAAGGAAAAAGTCCCGGCACTGAGAAAGGTATATTCCGGCACCGTAATCGCCAATATCAGCGGATTCAGCCTCGATGAATATGGGGAGTGCTGTGCCAAAGCTGACGCCTGCACCGGAATAGACGTGATAGAAGTCAACATATCCTGCCCCAACGTACACAATGGTGGAATGGCTTTCGGAACGAGCCCAGAAGCCGCTTCGCAGGTAACTTCAGTGGCAAGAAAAGTCTGCAAGAAGCCGGTATTCATTAAATTAAGTCCCAATGTCACTGACATAGTGAGCATAGCCAGAGCATGTGAAGATGCTGGAGCAGACGGACTTACGCTTGTAAACACCTTTCTGGGAATGCGAATAGACATAAGGCGACGCCGTCCGATAGTTGCTGCCGGCGCAGGAGGATTCTCTGGAAGGGCGATCTTCCCTATCGCAGTGAGAATGGTCAATCAAGTGAGCAAGGCTTGCAGTATCCCCATTATGGGGTGCGGCGGAGTAGCCTCAGCAGAAGATGTGGTGGAGATGATGATGGCAGGAGCAAGTGCAGTGCAGATAGGCGCGGAAAATATCCGTAATCCATTTGTCTGCAAAGAGATAGTAGAGGCGCTTCCGGCACTCATGGAAAGTCTTGGAATAGAAAGTCTATCAGAAATAACAGGTATAGTATAAATATGGCAAAAGATGTGATTATAGCCTGCGACTTCAGCAGCAGGCAGCAGGTCATGGACTTCCTCGCTCTCTTTAAGGACTGCGACAGAAAGCCTTTCCTGAAGATAGGTATGGAACTTTTCTATAGCGAAGGCCCGCAGATAGTCCGCGACATCAAGGCCGCGGGGCACAAGGTATTCCTGGACCTCAAACTACACGACATCCCTAATACGGTCAAGAAGGCGATGAGAGTTCTCGCAGGACTTGGAGTGGACATGTGCAACGTACATGCGGCCGGCACGATAGAGATGATGAGAGCAGCCATCGAAGGGCTTACAGCAGAGGACGGGACCAGACCGCTTCTTATAGCAGTCACACAGCTCACATCCACAAGTGAAGAGAGGATGCAGAACGAGTTGCTCATCAGCAGAGGGATCAATGAGACCATAGTCAAGTATGCCTCCAATGCCAAGGAAGCCGGACTGGACGGGGTGGTATGCTCCCCCCTTGAAGCCGGGATGGTAAAAGAGCACTGCGGACAAGAATTCATAACCGTCACTCCTGGAATAAGGTTTGCTGATGCAGCCAAAGATGATCAGGTACGTATCACCACACCAGAGCGTGCACGGGAGATCGGCTCAGACTATATAGTCGTGGGAAGACCTGTTACCGCCGCACCGGATCCAGTGGCTGCATACCAGCGTTGCGTTAAGGAATTTTTGGGAATAGAATATGGAACGAACAATAGCTAAAGAACTCCTTTCCATAGGAGCAGTGTTCCTCAGACCAGAGGAGCCGTTTACATGGGCAAGCGGAATCAAAAGCCCTATATACTGTGACAACAGACTTACCCTGTCGGCACCAGCAACAAGAGAGAAAGTGGAACATGGTCTTGCGGAACTCGTAAAAGAGTATTACCCTGAATGCCAAATGCTTATGGGCACATCCACAGCAGGTATCGCACATGCCGCCATCACAGCCACCATCCTCGGGCTGCCGATGGGATATGTGAGGGGAGAGAGCAAGACGCATGGGCGCAACAATCGCATCGAAGGACGTATGGAGCCAGGCACTAAGGTCGTTGTAGTGGAAGACCTCATATCCACCGGAGGCAGCGCCATCGATGTTGTGGAAACCTTGCGAGAAGCAGGAGCAGACGTACTCGGAATAGTAAGCATATTCACATACGGAATGAAGAAAGGGCTTGAGCGCATAGCCTCTGCCCACACCGAAAATCACTCCCTGAGCAACCTTGACACTCTCGTGGAAGTAGCTGCCGAGGAGGGATATATAGCACCGGAATGGAAAGATAAAATCATAGAATTCAGAGACTCATTATGAAGCATTTGATTGACCCTATGGACCTCTCTCGCGAGGAGACGGACCAGATTATTGCAATGGCGGAAGACATCATAGCACATAGGGAGAAGTACCAGGACCTTATGGCCCACAGGAAACTTGCCACGCTGTTCTACGAACCGAGTACCCGCACAAGGCTGAGTTTCACATCTGCCATGATGGAGCTCGGGGGAAATGTTCTTGGATTCTCCGATGCCAAGAGTTCGTCCGTAAGTAAGGGCGAGACTGTGCAGGACACCATCAGAGTAGTGGGCTGCTTCGCAGATGTCATCGCCATGAGGCACTATATTGAAGGCGCACCTCTGGCAGCGGCAGAAGTATCCAAAGTCCCTATCATCAACGCTGGAGACGGAAGCCATAGCCATCCAACCCAGACACTGACTGACCTGCTGACCATAAAGAGAGAACTCGGTCACATCGGCGACATGACCATAGGATTCTGCGGAGATCTCAGGTTCGGACGCACAGTCCACTCGCTCATAAAAGCGCTCACACGATATGAGGGGATAAAGGTGATTCTCATTGCCCCTCAAGAACTTGCTCTTCCAGACTACATCAAGCAGGACGTGTGCGACAAGTCAGGCCTCTCCTATTTCGAGACGGACAATCTGGATGAAGTGATGCCTCAGCTCGATGTACTATATATGACAAGAGTTCAGAAGGAGCGTTTCCTTGATGAGGACGAATTCGACAGGGTCAAGGACAGTTTCGTGCTTGATGCCAGGAGAATGTCGCTCGCTAAGGAAAAGATGGCAGTACTACACCCGTTGCCACGCGTCAATGAAATCCTAAAGGAAGTGGATGATGATCCACGCGCAGCATATTTCCGCCAAGTTGAGAATGGCAAATTTGTCCGCATGGCTCTCATAAGCAAACTTCTCGAGTGGAAAGACGACCCTACCCACACCATGCCACAAGGAGAAGCCCCTATCGTGGATTCCACCCTTCACTGCACCAACTCCAAGTGCATCTGCAATCACGAGAATGTAGAGCCGCGCTTCCGCGTAACATCAGGTGGGGTAACGCGCTGCTGGTACTGCGATTCTAAAGTCAGAGGATAGTATTATGATGCAGATTAAGGACAATATCTTTTATGTAGGCACTGACGACAGAGATATCGACCTCTTCGAGAGCCAATATCCTGTGCCTCAAGGAGTTTCATATAACTCATATCTAATTGTAGATAATCAGACTACCGTACTCGACTCTGTAGACGCGCGTAGGACAAACGAGTGGCTTTCCAACATAGAAGGGGCTCTTAAAGAAAAACAGCCAGACTACCTGGTCGTACATCACCTTGAGCCAGACCACTCAGGATCCATCGATGCTTTCCTCGAGAAGTTCCCGGAATCAAAGATAGTACTTGGTGTGAAAGCAGCCGCCATGCTTTCACAATTCTGCAAGAAAGACTGGACGAACCGTATCGTAAAAGTAGCCGAAGGAGATACCCTCGACCTTGGAAAACATAGTCTTAAGTTCTTCTCTGCGCCCATGGTACATTGGCCTGAAGTCATGGTGTCTTTCGAGCAGAGTAATGGGGTACTCTTCAGCGCTGATGCATTCGGAAGATTCGGCTCACTGGAGACATGCGGATATATGGCTTCCGAGTACACTGACTGGGAAAGAGAGGCAAGACGCTATTATTACAATATTGTAGGCAAATACGGCGGCCCGGTAAGCGCATTGTTGGGCAAATTAACGGCACTGAATATAGCCATGATTCTGCCGTTGCATGGCCCGGTAATCGACGGCAATCTCGAAAAATATCTGACTCTATATGAAAAGTGGAGCAGGTACGAGCCGGAGGTAGATGGAGTGCTGATAGCCTGCGCATCCATGCACGGAGGCACTATGGAGGCAGCATACGAACTCGCCACAATACTGAAAGCAAGAGGCAAGGATGTAACTGTTCATGATATCTGCAGAGACGATATGTCAGAATGTCTTGGCGACGCATTCAAGTACTCAGAGGCAGTGTTTGCCGCTTGCACATACGACGGAGGTCTGTTCACACCAATGGTGGATTTTCTGCATAGACTCCACATCAAAGGATACAGTTCACGCAGAGTGGGTATAATCGAGAACGGCTCATGGGCACCTACAGCAGGTCGCATCATGAAAGAGAAACTCTCTGAAATGAAAGGAGTTGAAGTTCTGGAGCCAGTAGTTACCATAAAGAGCAGGCTCAAGGATAGTTCTGTCCTGAACGGACTTGCAGACGTACTATAAATAAGTCCATTAAAAGAGAAGAGGCGCCACTTTGATGTGACGCCTCTTATTCATTATCTCATCTTCCACCAGTCCCAGATGAACAGATCTCTTCCTGCTTCGCCCTTAAATACAAAGTAAAGGTCATGTACACCTTTAGCGTCTTTCAGAGAGCAACTTACTGTCTTGAATCCCTTTGATGGATCGATTTTAAGTGTTCCGCAAAGAGGACCGTCCACCGCATCAAGATGCACCTCAATATAGGCTGTACTTCCACGCGAATTTGACACACTTGCCTCAAATCGACTTGCTCCCTTACGGAAATCCACGCCTTTCAGCTTAAGATACTCCCCTTCGTCAATGTTGCTGACATATATATCAGAGCCGGTCTCAATAGTCTTAAGGCCGTATCCCCATGCCATGGTCTCGGCTTCAACACGGGCAAATGGATTGAAAGGCTCTACCTGCTCAAGCACATTGTCAAGCCAATAAGGCACTTTCCTAATGCTACCATCTTCATTATAATACATTGGTGCTGCAGATACACTGCGACGCTCATGGTGACGGAAAGTGGAAAGGTGCATAATGTCATAATTCAGGCCGAATATGTATGACTGCCCCTTATATTCGATGATGCCTGGATGGTTACCTCTTGTCCTCCATGTTCTGTCCATAATATGTCCCATGGACTTCCACGGACCAGTAGGGCTGTCACTCATAGCATATCCAATACCCTCAGGACAGCACGTAGAAGCGAAAGCAAGATAGTAATGATTACCATGCTTGTAGAACCACGGGCCTTCCTGATAGTAGTCAATCTTGTAGTCAAGCTTATGAATCTCACCACTATATGAAATCATATCCCGGTTGAGTTTCACGTAATATACATTAGGGTTGCCCCAGTACATATAAGCCTGTCCGTCATCATCTACAAACACGCTCGGATCAATATCGTCCCAGTTTTCTTTCTGCCATATAAGCGGTTTCCCAAGCGGATCTTTAAACGGACCGTACGGAGAGTCAGAGACCAAAACGCCGATGCCGTGTCCATGAATAGGACAATACATATAGAACTTACCATCCCTCTCTACCACACACTCAGCCCATGCCCCATTGTCTCCGTCATACCATTTGAAATCACGAAGAGAAGCCACAGCACCATGATCAGTCCAGTTCACCATGTCGGTAGATGTGTACAGAAGCCAGTCTTTCATCATAAATCCGTCAGCATAGTCCTCATCATGAGTCGTGTATAGGAACACCTTGCCATCATAAACCATTGGTGCTGGATCAGCTGTATACTTAGTCTGTATCAATGGCATGTTAGGGTGAGCTGTGAATACCCACCAGTCAAGATCGAAAAGCTGCTCGTCACCACCTCTAAAAAGAAGGTACAAGTCGTGTTTGCCCTTTACTCCAGGAGTGACAGCACCTTTCACCATCATATTACTGTTATCCACGTTCACCGTAGCTATCGGCTTGCCACTTAATTCATCCAGATAGAATTCCACACGCCCGGGATTCTTGAAATTAAGCATCTCAAGCGACACTATCTCTGGCCCTTCGTCGGCAAAATCCACCTCACGTACCTTTATCCAGTCTCCGTTGTGAATAGATGTAACGTAGTGCCTGGTGCCATCAAGACGGTCAAGTTTCACACCCCACGAGGATGACATGGTTTCTGCCTGCACAGTTTCATAAGGGTTGAGTGTACCCACAGGCTTTACACCCTCAGAAGTAAATGGAATAAATGGAATGCTTCCGTCAGGGTTAAACTCAAACTCCTCCACTGCGGTAGAGCGGTGAAAGCCCCACCCATTTGGAAGTGCTCCATTGTGATAGAACATATAGTCGTGCCCCTTGAAGTTGACATTTCCTCCATGAATGGTAAAGCTATTCTGAGCCTCGTCCATAATCCTACCACGGAATGTCCACGGCCCATCAATCGAAGGAGCAGTCGAGTATGCCATATATTCAGGGACTCCGCCAGCAGGATAGACAATATAGTATGTATCGCCCCGCTTACTTACCCAAGGGCCCTCTTCATATTGGGTCATCATTTCCTCTTTTCTGATCTTCCAGTTCATCTTAGACTGAAGCTCGCCAAATGCGGCAGGATCATGATAACCTGGCACTTCCTTGTAGCCATCCTTGAATGAGATCATATCATCATTCAGTTCACCGTACCACAATCCCTTGTTTCCCCAGAAAAGATATGCGCGTCCGTCATCGTCAATGAACACTGTCGGATCAATAAATCCAAATCCAGTGGCCAAAGGTCCCCCGATAGCATCTTTCCACGGGCCCTGAGGATTGTCGGCTACAGCTACAGCAAGGGCATCCCCACGCCCCTTCGCGGTGCAACACAGATACCAATACCATTTGCCATTGCGTTCAACGGCCTGTGCTGCCCAGGCCTTATCTCCCTGCGCAGCCCATTCAAAAGTAGCAGTAGATACCTGTGCGCCAAGATAAGTCCAGTTCACCATATCCTCTGTACTGAACACGAGCCAATCCTTCATCAGAAAATAAGTAGCATCGTCCTCATCATGATCCGTGAAGAGGTAGAGTTTGTCCCCATGCACGTACGGTGCCGGGTCAGGTGTGTACATGGCACTGATAATAGGATTCTGTGCCCATAAAACCACACTACTTGTCATAGCAAACAGCGCAGCCACAAAAAATCTGTTATTCATCGCTTTTCGTATTATTGTTTCACTAATCTCACTTCATAGAATTTCGGTGTCACAAATGTTCCCTCCGGGCAGACCACGGACACATCCAGACTCTCCATTGGCACGACATCCAAAGGGAGCTCCACCTCCAAAGTCTCTTTCTTCGCAGTATCATCAGAGGCCTGTATGCTTGCGACCTTTATATCTCCAATATACACCTCCGCCGCACGATGCTGCCCAGAGACATATCGAAGCATCAGTTTCGAAGCACTCCCGCCATCATTTCTCAACTGGTAAGCGAACGATCCCCTCGTTTCGCGCCAATGGAGTCCATCATCATCACTTCCAGTATTACTCCTATCCATCTTCACAAAATGGTCACTCTCAGGCTGCTGCTCACCGCAGACTACCTTATCCACAGTCCTTGCATCCAATGCCCTTTCAGCTTTTTCCATCAAGGCCATATCAGATATGCGCTCTTGAAGAGCATCCCTTGAGACCAATGGCCAATATACCATATATCGGCATTCATGTATGGTAAAGAACGGCTCCAGTATCATTCCCTCATACTTTTCAGGCCATACTCCGGTAAGCGTAAACTTAAGATTATCAGCATCTTTAGTAATGTGTTCCAGAATAGTGTCCCTATCCCCTACTATCACCGGCATCTCCTGCCTTGGCTTTTTTGGTCCAGAGGCAATGTGTCCACCCCTGCTGTCATCAGCAAACAACCCATCCTGACGATCTGTACCGAGCCTTGAGGCCAGCACCACTGGCCCATATAGGAATGAGTAGTTGTCACTGCCATCCGGAAGCTGCATCATCCGAAGGCTCATAGGAAGTTCCACGGTGACAGAATCCCCATCCTGCCAGCGTCTCTCCACCTCCAGACAGCCGTCCTTAGAGATGAACTTATCAGATACTTTACCATTGACATACACTTTCATGCCGGCAGCAGTAGTCCACTGAGGGATTCTGAAACGTATAGAGAACCGCTTCCCTCTGGAGGACGTGCTCACCGACAGGCTAGTCCTGTTCCCATAAGGAATATCCGTCTTCTGCTCTATCCTGACGTCACCCCACTGAAGAGTAGAAGGAATGAAAAGATGTACATACAGAGCTTTATCTCCCTGATGACCATATATCATCTCTCCATATCTCGCGTGATTTTCAATACCAGAGCCCACGCAGCACCAGAAACTGGTCTGAGGCTGGGAATAAACCCTATAATGCCCTGAACGCATGGGAGTAAAGTACACGAATCCACCTTGCACGGGGTCTTGCGTTGAAAGAATATGATTGTAAAGAGCTCTCTCGTAGAAGTCGAGATATGACTGATCCCCACTCGTGGAGTATAGCATCTTGGTCAGGCGCAGCATATTGTAGGTATTGCACGTTTCCGGCCCTTGTTCACTTGTAAGCATGGAACTAAAGTCGTCAGACGGATGGAAATGCTCGGCAACACTGTTGCCGCCTATACTTATACTCCTGTCTTCTGATACTGTCTTCCAGAAGAAAGCCGCTGCAGAATCCCATTCACGATTCCCTTCAAGGTCGGCAATCCTCTTATACCCGATAACCTTAGGAATCTGAGTATTGGCATGCATCCCGGTAAGCTTGTCCTGCCCTTCAAGAAGTGGTTCAATCAGAGCCTTCTGGCTGAACTTATGAGCCAATTTCATATACTTATGTTCCCCTGAAATGGCCGCAGCATCAGCAAACACTTCACTCAGCCCTCCGTGCTCACTACGAAGCATATCCTGCATCTGCTCCTCGGTCAGACCGTCAGTAAGTTGGTACATCCATTCCACAAGCGAGAGGAACATCTCTTTAGCATCCTCACGTCCGCACTGGAGATAAGCATCCCGTAGCCCAGCATAGGTCTTGTGTATATTGTATAGTGGCACCCATCTGTCATTAAGACCAAACGACGATGCCCTAATGTTTCCTTTTCTAATTTCATCCCACATCGCACGCCCGTCAGGCACGCCACATAGATAGCCGTCACCGGCGGCCTCTTGACAAGCCTTCATCTCAGAAAGCATATAGTCAAGACGGCGTCCTATCTCATCGTTGCCCGTGGCGGCATACATATAGGAAAGGGCTGAAACGTAATGACCACCTATGTGCCCGTCAAGGCCAGTATTTTCCCAGTTGGAGTAATTCTCGGCCTTAGGTTCAAGCCCAGCACCTTTACGGTAAGGCGCAAGGAGTCTATCCGGGTCAAGGCCAAGCAGATAACGTATATCCATGTCTTCCGCGTGCTTGAAAGGGCCTGAAGTCAGACGCACTGAAGACACTGGGAAACTCTCCACTTTGGTGGCTATGCCAGTTTTCGGACCTGCTGCCGCCGACAGTGATATCAGGGCTGATAGTATTGCAACTATTGGCTTATTGGTATGCATTGTACAATGTTTATGGTAATACTTCGACTATTATTCTCTCATAACGGCATAGGGATGGTGTCCCCTTATCGCTAAGTCTCAAGATGAAATGCAGAGTCTCCTTTTGGGTCACTTCTGGAGCCTTAACCCTCACGAAATGAATATTTTCTGCACCTTGTATCGGCACCTCTTTTTCCATAGTCCCCGCTTCTGGATAGTTAAACCACAGATAGCTAAGACTGTCTCCATCAGGATCGTATGAATCCGATGCATCCATCAGGAAGAATTCTCCAGAATGCACGGTCATCTTCTTTGGAGTCTTGAGGACAGGAACCGGCGGATGATTTGCCTGATCATAAGACTTCACGCACCAGTCCATACGCGCTGCCATATCCCACTGGTAATCCTCCCTCCATCGATACAGAGTCACTTTATATCCTTTCTGAGACTTCATGGAGCGCCTTACTGCCTTTCCATATTCATTGTACACATACGGATAATAGGTATCCACGGCATTGGTCCAGATAGCATGAGGTTCTTCTTCAATGGGCACTCCACCGTTGAAGCCATTGAGGTCACAGTCTTCACGAAGCGGCTTATAATACTCGTATCGGCCGCCCCATCCACCCCAGTCCGGATGCTCCATATCCGCAAGTCCCACAGGGATCAGCCCAAGCCATGAGGGGGTATCACCCTCTATTCCATAGGCCACATCAGGGTAGACCGCCCCGAGCGGACCATGCCCCTGCTGGATATTCTCTGCAATCCACTTGTTGGAAATCACCGAATTGTCCACTACATCACTAGAAGAGTCCATCATGCCTGACCAAGTGGAAGCACCATATCCACCAGGGCTCACGATATAGAATACTTCAGGGAAATTCTTACGTATCCAGATTCCGCTATCATCTTGATCAGATATAGTGTACACGCGCAGTTTAGAAAGTATTTTCTTAAGTTCACGGCTGGTTCTGGTTGTACGCAAGGTCTCAAGTGCCTGAGCAAGCGTATTCACTCCTCCCCAAGCGGTCACCCAAAGCGGACGCGGGTCATCGGAGAGCAGAGCCCTGACAATGGCATCAGAGCCAGCACTCCTCTTGCTCTTCCCAATAGCCCCTACACCGTATCCACTCTGCCCTTCATAGACTATAGAGCGAAGATACTCTGCTGTCGGGAAGCCAGGCTCATGAAGGAGAAGGTTTGGTCGAACTTTCTCGTATGCATCTATCACAGAAATAATAGTCTGAGGATGAAGACTAGTTTTCATGTGTACGGAAGTGGTAGCGCAGATTCCCTCAATGTCAATAACATTCGAATAAAGCATGAGCCTAACAAGTGATTCCGAATCATCTGGCTCATTCTCCACATCAGTCAGCACGAACAGACGAGCTTTGGTATTCTGCCCGGCACAAATAGACGAGGCGACGATCAAAGCGGCAAAAAGCATGAAAAATCTTTTCATTGGATATACATTAGTTTTGTTTGCGTGTTACTCAATCTTCCAAAGTTAGGCAATTCACAGTACAAATCCAATAAGAATCTGCCATTCTGTAGAAATTTAAAATTGAGAGCTCTCACAGCATTGTCCAAGACAGCATAAAAAAGAACGAGTGGGAAAACTATCCTCACTCGTTTTTTTATGCCACGACCCCTTCAGGGGTGTCACGATTCCATCTTTGTTATTTGCTGATATTGTTCTCTGGAGTCT
>ERZ808252.211-NODE-211-length-61114-cov-12.163645_pt1 | contig 61114 bp, 42 predicted proteins | sample MGYA00521242_ERZ808252 | MGnify/ENA primary metagenome ERZ808252 (study PRJEB31516, sample SAMN03275581) | gut metagenome | biome: mammalia-associated habitat; material: feces | host: Papio cynocephalus | place: Kenya | collected 2012-08-07 ... | reverse complement strand
CAGCTGATTCGTAATCAGCAGGTCGGCGGTTCAAGTCCGCCCAGTAGCTCCAAAATCACGCTAAAAGGCGTGATTTTTTTTACGATAGTTGTAGCTGACCGCACTAGACCTGCTGATTAAAAAGACGGGGTCCCCGAAAACGAAAGCATTTTTGGGGTGTACAAAAGGTCGGTGGCACAAGTTTGAAAGAAAAGAATTTACAAAGTATATGGGTTTAACAAACTTGTGTTAGGAGCTAGCAAACGATAAAGTTTGCTAATGAACAATAAATAAATCGCAATTATTGTAATATAAAATGTAAAAAGCCTTGTCGGTAAAACTTAAAAAATTCCGCTTTGAAAAGCGGAATTTTTTATAATTCTTCTATATAATTTATCTTATTTTTTTTATCATTTAATCTTTTTATCCAAATAAGGTCTCTTTTATTGTTTAACTCTTTATTACCCATTTTTAATATAGAATACAGACTGTTACAGTTTAAACACTCGTAGTTTACTCCGTCAAAGTCAACCATAAAGGAAGAACAAACGGGGCATTTTTTAGAATATATAAACTCGTCGCCTTCTATAAACAGCGAGAAAGATTTTACCAAATTTAAAATGTTTTTATCAAGTTTTCTAGAATGCGTTGTTACCATTATAGTATTTTGATTTCTAATTGTTTCAAACGGAGCAACAATAAAATAATTATCATATCCCTGGCTAATATGGTCAGCTACTTCTTTATTTATATAATCGTCCAACATTTCTTCGTTATAAAACATATATTTAAGGTTCGGTGAAACGTCAATTAAATAGCGAGCGTGTCTTTTATCCTTTAAATGCAAGCTTTTTACGAATCTGTTAACATCGTACGTTAAACTTACGTCAATGGTTATTTTACCGTTTAAAGCCGTTATCTCATATAAAATAGGCGTTTTTAAAAGCTCTAATTCTTCTAAATTTATTTTTCCGTTTTCTAAATTCATTTTATATTTATCGGAAATGGTAAATCCTAAGTTCGTTATGCATTGTAACACGTTTAATAAAACGTAGTTAAAATACTCTTTAGAAGAAATTAGGTTTTTATGTTCTTTTTCGATGTATTTATTAAGTTGCCTGTAAAATTCGTAGCAAACTCTATAATCGGGATGCATTGTTAAAACGTTGGTAGGCTTAACTTCCGTATCCAACATTTTTTTAGCTTTCATGCAAGTTTTATAGAAATAAGTTTTTCTTATTTTATTTAAGGAAACTTTTATATCAAAAAGTTTTTCTATGTATTCTCTTATTTTATTCCCTGTTGGCGTAAGTAGAGGAAGAGAATCGTCAAAACCTATTTCTCCCGTAGACTCCTTATAAAAATATGCAGAAGATTTAATTGCGTCTACGTCGCTTATTTCAATGTTGTTTTTATCGACAAAATCGTCCAACGAACTTGTTTTTTCGTACAACTGGGAGAGTTTTAACGAAATAAACAAATACATTTTATTTATAAGTAAACATAAAAATCTGTTTTCGTAAATGGGCAATTCGTCTTCGTAAACGTTTGCAAAAACATATTCGGGCGAAATTTCTCCGCTAGATTTCTTTTTCCAAAATCTAGGTTCTTGTATAGTCATTCTCGCGCCCGCAGTGTCTATTTTAGAAGCAATGTCTACGTTTAATATTACTTTATCCGTTCTTAAATGGATTTTAGGACTGGATATAATCGTTCTAATCGCGTTTATAGTTCTTTTAAAATCGGGTAGCCAAAGAAAGTCTTTATCGTTTACGGCAACGTATTGTCTAAACGCGTTAAAAGAAATCTCGTTTTTATTGATTTTTTCAAGTACTTCTTTTAGCGAAACTCCGGAATTTAATAAGTCCGTAACTTTATTATTAAGTTGTTTTAAAAATTCGGACTGACTATATTCCATTAAGTTTCTCCTTAAATTAGTTTTTTACGAAGTTCCACAATAGCTTCTTCCGTGTAGGGTAGTTGATCTTTTCCGTATAAAGAATTGATAAATCTAACCATTTTAGTTAAACCGTCTTTAACGTATTCGTCGTATTTACCTTGTAATTTACGAATTACTTTTCTCGAGAAAATAAAGTCCAACGCTTCGTTTTTAGTTCCGCCGAGAGCCACATATACGGGTACGAAGTTTTCAATTTGGTTCATAATACGGTTACCGAACGTAACGTTAAACGTGTCTAACACGAAATCGCAAAGTTTTTTAAATTTTTCTTTATCGTCTTTGTTTAACCTATTACTTTCGTTAGCTTTCGCTTGGTCGAATAATTTAAGAAGTTGTTCGGACGAAATATGTACTTCTTCGCTGTTGTAATTGTTTTCAAACGGGTCGTTTATTCTTAAAAAGTCAAGAACTATAGCTCTATCATAAACCTTGTCGGTAATGGTAAAGGTAGAATCGTCCGTATTTGCCGTACCTATAAACCAAGTGTTAAGCGGAATTCTTACGTTTCCGTCTACAAAGTTTTTAGGTTGGGGTTGACCGTCTTTAATCTGCATAACTTTAATTAACCAGTCTTGAGAAGGGTATTCTAATACCGATAAAAAGTCAGCGAAATAATATTCGATACGGGAAATGTTCATTTCGTCCAGTACCATCATGTTTATTTCTTTTTCTTTAAAAGAAGCTTCGTATAATCTTTTTAAAAAGTCGGTTTCTTTGTATTCGTTTGTAAATTCGCTGTAATATCCTACTAAGTCGGTTCTATCTCTCCACGTTGCTTGTACGGGTGCGTAGAATACTTTATTTCCTACAAACTTGCTGAATAATCTCGGTAACGTGGATTTACCTGTACCGGACAAACCTTCTAATATCAACAACCTTGAAACGGCTAGCGCGCCGATAAAGTTACGAATAGTTCTTTCGTCAAAGTATAAGTGTCTTTCGCACATATACGCCCTAAACCTGAGGGCAAGTTCGGGAAGAGTAATATCAACGTCTTCTAGTAGCGGAACGTTTTGTTCTTCTTCGTATTTTTCGTCTATTCTTTTAAGCGAAGGGAATATTTTTGCAAGCGATAAATCGTAAGATTCTTCGCCGAGCGCTCCCATTCCGGCTCCGCCTCTGCCGTTTGCGCCGTTGCCCGTTTCGCTTACTTTTAACGGGTTGTTGCTGTTCGCTTTCGCGGTGTCCAAAATTTGTTGAACGTCTTTATTGGATAAAACTTTTTTTGTAATTATTTCCGCAATCAACGTAAGGATAGCTATAATTACGGCTAAAATAATTCCAAAAACAACCAAAATAAGCGGTAAAGATAACAATAGCCCGATAGATACAAGCATTGTTTGTATTAAGTTTAAGAATATCTTTCCGTTTATTTTAAAATTATCGGACTTGCTAGATGTGGTTAAAATTAACGCAAAACATAAAAGCCATACCAAAACTACGCATAAAAATTTAAATAAAATATATTTTTTATGTTTTAATTTTTCTTGTGCGGTTTCGGGATGAGCAATTCCTAATTTTGCTTTAACTTTTCCTTCAATAAGGGTATAAAGAGTAACCAACCATAAAGCAATGTAAAACGAAATCATTATAGTCCAAGTCGAGAACGTAACGTTAAAACATTTCATTCCGCATTCGTTATATAAAAAGTCGGTTATAAAATTCGTATTGAAATCGGCATAAGGCGAAATATCGTTAGGATTCCATACTAAAATAGGGAATGTTTCTCTCGTTCTTAAAGTACCGTTTATAATTACGGCTTCACCCCTTGCTAAAGCGTTATAATTAGAAAAAGCATTAAAATCTTTTCCGCCGAGAAAGGGGAGTCTTAAATAGTTATAAGAGTCCATTAAGAACAATAATAACGCAGACCAAATAGTTAGTACGAGTAAAATAGTAACTCTAACGATTTTTTTCTTTTTAGTGTCGGCGGCGCCAAAAAGAAGGCTTTTTAGTTTTTTAAAAAATTTAGCCATATTTCCAACTCCTAGTTTACTTATTAAAACTAAATTATTTTATATTCTTACTATTTTAGTATATAATATATAAAAAAAATTTACAAGCTTTTTTTATTTTTTTTTATATCAAGAAAAAATTTTTAGGGGGAAAAGTAGTATTTTTTCAGAAAAAACCTATACTTTTTATATGAAAAAAAATATCGAAATCGAACTTTTAAAAATCGAAATTTCCGCTTGTTCCCCTAAAAAAGTAGGTAAATGGCTAAGAAAATTCGAAAAATATTATTCGGAACTATAAAATTTTTAGTAAAAATACCGGTTAAAAATCCCATTCGGGAACGTATTTTTTATCCGCGCTTTCTCTTTCTTGAATAAAGCAGTTTTTTAAGTTTAAAGAAAATAATTTTTCTTCCGCTCTTAAAATTTCGTTTTTAGTCAAAACGCGTTTAAGCTCGTTTTTATTTTGCAAGTTACCAAAAGGAATATACTGCGTCATAAGCGAAAAATAAGCGTTGTCGCCGATATTATCTTTAAACCAGTCTAAAATTTTAAAAGTTTCGTCAACGTTTTGCGGAAGAACCAAATGTCTTACAATTACGCCTTGTTTTATTAGTCCGTTTTCGATAATTAAGGGTTTAGCCTTTACCATTTCATTTACGGCTTTCGCCGTTATTTCGAAATAATCTTTTTTCCCGCAATACCTTTCGGCTCTTTTGGGTGAAAAAAATTTTAAATCGGTTAAATAAACGTCTATAAAAGAATTCGTTTTTCTAACTGTTTCTACTTTTTCGTAGCCCGACGTATTGCTGATTATCGGAATTTCGGGCTTGTAAGAAGAAAATATTTTTTCTAAAATTTCAAAATAATGGGTAGGATTAACCAAATTTAAGTTGTGTACGCCCGTTTTTTTAAGTTCTTCGCAAATTTCTATAAATTCTTTATCGGAAATTTCTTTGCCCGTAAGATTTCTTGAAACGGGATAATTTTGACAAAACGCGCATTGTAAGGGGCAACCGCAAAAAAATATCGCGCCCGAACCTTTATTCCCGCTTATTAAAGGTTCTTCGTAGTAAAAAGGCGAATATTTTGCTATTTTTAAATTTTTCCCCACTAAACATCTTCCGTTTTTTGAAATTCTATCCGCATTGCAAGAGTTAGGGCAAATATTACATAAGTTTTCCATAAAGAAAATTATATCATTTTTGTATTTGGTTGACAAACGTTTAATAAAAGTTTATCATAATAATAATGCGTTTTGTTTAACGCATTATAAAGGAAATGAACGGAGAAACTTATGAAAAAACTTTTTACAAGCGAAAGCGTTACCGAAGGACATCCCGATAAGGTTTGCGACAGCATTGCCGACGCTATACTCGACGACATTATTTCGCAGGATAAAAATTCGAGAGTTGCCATAGAAGTTTGTGCCACTACCGATTTTTTATTGATAATGGGTGAAGTTACCACTTCCGCAAAATGCGATTATGAGAAAATAGCAAGGCAAACCGTTAAAAATATCGGATACACCGAAAAGGGAATAGGTTTTGATTGGGAAAGTTTAAAAATACTTATAAATATAAAATCGCAAAGTCCTGATATAGCTATGGGTGTAAATGATTCGGTAGAGTACCGCCAAAACGGTGCCGATATTGCCGAAAAAACGGGTGCGGGCGACCAAGGAATGATGTTTGGTTATGCGTGCGATCAAACGGAAGAACTTATGCCCCTGCCTATAATTCTAGCACATAAATTAACCGAAAAACTTACCGAAGTAAGAAAAAACGGAGAAATAAATTATTTAAGACCGGACGGAAAATCTCAAGTTACGGTTGAGTATGAAAACGGCAAACCTATAAGGGTAGACGCAGTGGTATTGTCAACTCAACACACGCCCGAAGTAGATATGGAAACGCTTAAAAGAGATATTAAAGAGAAGGTAATTTTTTGTTGCATACCCCCTGATTTGCTAGATGAAAATACTAAATATTTTATAAATCCTACCGGCAGATTCGAAGTGGGCGGACCTATGGGAGATTCAGGTCTTACAGGTAGAAAAATAATTGTAGACACATATGGGGGGTATTGCGCTCACGGTGGCGGTTCTTTCAGTGGAAAAGACCCCACAAAAGTTGACAGAAGTGCTACTTATTACGCAAGATACGTCGCTAAAAACATAGTAAAAGCAGGGCTTGCGAAAGAATGTTTTATAGAAGTTGCGTACGCTATAGGAGTAGCTCGTCCCGTATCGTTATTCGTAAATACTAACGGAACGGGAGTGGTTAGCGATAAAAAATTGGCGGAAATTATTTTAAAGGAATTCGATTTTAGACCGCATTCGATAATAGAAAAATTGCAATTAAGAACGCCTATTTACAAAAAAACAACTAACTACGGTCATTTTGGGAAAAAAGATTTAAGTTGGGAGCAAACCGATTCCGTCGAAAAATTAAAAAAATATTTATAATCGTTTTAGGTTTATCTTGACTTTTTAAAGTTGATAAACCTAATATTTTTTACTTATGATTAAAGACTTGTTTTTTAATTTAAAATTAACGTGCAATGCTTGCGGTTGTGAAATTTTCGCAGGGTATTTTTGTAAGGAATGTGCCGAAAAAATGAAAATAAACGACAAATATTGTTTTAAATGCGGAAGGAGCGTTATAAGCGAAGGAAATATTTGTTCGTTTTGTTACGGGAAAGGTCAGTTTTATGAAAAGTCGCGTAGTGCGTTTTTGTATATAGAACCCGTTTCAATGCTTATTAAGAGTATGAAATTTAACGGTAAGAAATATTTGGCGGATATTTTCGGCGAAATTCTAGCTCCTTTCGTCATTAAAGAATTTGCGGACGCCGATTTAATCACTTACGTTCCGATGCACAAAAAGGATTTAAGGAAAAGGGGATACAATCAAACGTATCTTATTGCAAAAAAGATATGCTTACTTACCGGATATAAGTTTTCCGACGTTTTAGAAAAGACCGTTAGAACCAAAAAGCAAATAAAGTTAAATAAAAACGAAAGATTATTCAACTTAAAGCAAGCTTTTAGCGTAAAAGACAAAAACGAAATAAAATATAAAAACGTGCTGGTAATAGACGACGTTTTAACTACCGGCGCGACTGCGGAAGCTATAAGCGAGCGTTTGTATAGAGCAGGAGCGGAAACGGTTTACGTTTTAACGGTTGCTTCCGTCGGAGAGCGAGAAATGAAACGTAAAGAAGAAAAGAAAAACGGCAAAGAACTCTCATTTTTTGGCAAAATTTTCAAAAAAAAGTGTTTACATAAAGAGAAAAATAGTGTAAAATAAACGAAGCGATTTATAAAAAAAGATTTTAATATTTAAAATTGAGCGGTTTATCGTTTCGTTTTTATTTGTAAGCGAACGATAGAATTTTAAAACGAAGATAAAATTTAAAAACGGAGAAATAAATGGGACTAATAAAATTTATTTTAAGCCACGATTCAAGAGCGAGCCTTAAAAGAATAAGCGCGACTGCGGATAAAATTATCGCAATGGAAAACGTTTATTCTTCTATGACGGACGCCGAGTTAAAAGAACAAACGGAAATTTTTAAGAAAAGAATTTCTGACGGAGAAAAATTAGATTCTATTTTACCCGAAGCTTTTGCCGTCGTAAGAGAAGCGAGCGGTAGGGTACTGAATATGAAACACTATAAAGTCCAGCTAATGGGCGGTATATGCGTTCATCAAGGTAGAATAGCAGAACTAAAAACAGGTGAAGGTAAAACCCTAATGGCTACTCTTCCCGCATATTTAAACGCATTGACGGGTAAAGGCGTACACATAGTAACCGTAAACGATTACCTTGCTAAAAGAGATGCGGAATGGATGGGAAAAGTTTATCGCTTTTTAGGTTTAACCGTAGGCGTAAACATTCACGACTTAACCGACGAGCAAAAAAGAGAAGCTTATAATTGCGATATAACTTATGGTACTAATAACGAGTACGGATTTGATTATTTAAGAGATAATCTTAAAAAATCTATGTCCCAAATGGTACAAAGGGGCTTAAATTTCGCAATCGTGGACGAGGTAGACTCTATTTTAATCGACGAAGCGAGAACGCCTTTAATAATTTCGGGAAGGGGACAAAAATCTTCTACTTTATATTTCGACGCAAATCGTTTCGTTAAAACTTTAATCCCCGACGAAGATTACACCGTAGATATAAAAGAAAAGAACGTTCAAATTACCGACCAAGGTTCTAGAAAAGCCGAAAAGTTTTTCCACGTAGACAATATTGCGGACGTAACGAATGCGGAATTAAACCACCACATTCAACAAGCTTTAAAAGCTCACACGTTGTTTAAAAAAGACGAAGACTATATTGTAAGCGACGGAGAAATTATAATCGTTGACGAATTTACGGGAAGACTTATGATAGGAAGACGTTACAGCGAAGGTTTACACCAAGCCATAGAAGCTAAAGAAAACGTTACTATCAGAAACGAAAACCAAACTTACGCAACTATAACTTTCCAAAACTATTTTAGACTTTACACAAAACTTTCGGGTATGACGGGAACGGCTAAAACCGAAGAAGAAGAGTTTAAAACTATTTACGGTTTAGACGTTTTGGAAATTCCTACGAACAAACCTATGCAAAGAAAAGATATGCCCGATATGGTCTTTTCCACCGAAAAGGGTAAAATGCAGGCTATCGTAAACGAAATTGTTAAAGTTCATGAAACGGGACAACCCGTTTTGGTTGGTACTGTTACGGTTGAAAGGTCAGAAGAAATCTCTAAACAATTACTAAGAAATAGAATAAGACATAATATATTAAACGCAAAAAATCACCAAAGAGAAGCTGAAATTATCGCACAAGCGGGTAAAAAAGGCGCAGTTACCATTGCTACCAACATGGCAGGCCGTGGTACGGATATTTTGCTCGGCGGCAACCCCGAATATTTAGCTAAACAAGATTTAAGAAATAAGGGTATTGCGGAAGAAGATATAGATATGGCGTCTTCGTTCGTTCAAGACGTTTCGGACGAAATTAAAGCTTTAAGAGAAGAATACAATAAACTTTTAGAAGAACACAAAAAAGTAACCGACGCCGAAAAGGAAGAAGTTATTAAAGCGGGCGGTCTTTACATTTTAGGTACGGAAAGGCACGAGTCTAGACGTATAGACAACCAGTTAAGAGGTAGAGCAGGTCGTCAAGGCGATCCCGGGAAATCTCAATTTTTTATCTCTCTAGAAGACGATTTAGCAAGAAGATTCGGCGGGGAAAGAATGAAAAGATTGTATTCTATGTTTAAAATAGACGAATACACTCCGATTCAGTCTAAAATGTTGTCTAGAAGCATAGAAAACGCACAAAGAACCATAGAGGGGCAAAACTTCGGAATAAGAAGAAACGTTATTCAGTACGACGACGTTATGAACACTCAAAGAATGGTTATTTACGAAGAGCGTATGAAAGTTTTAAGGGGTGAAAACGTTCACGAAAACATATTAAAACTTATCCCCGATTACGTTGAAAGAGTAGTAAAAGAGTGCGTAGATTATTCTCAAAATTTAACTAAATGGGATTATGAAAAATTAAACAGAGTTCTACAAGATAAAGTTTTGCCTTTGGGAATAGAATTTTTGGACGAAGATAAATGCGCTAAATGGGATTACGAGTATTTTATGAAAAAATTACTCGATAAAACTATCGACGAATACGAAAAGAAGATTACAAGATATAGAGAAGAAGAAAATATCGACTACTACGCTATTGAAAGGGACGTTCTTTTAACCAATGTAGATAAAAAGTGGATAGACCATATCGACAATATGGATAGGCTAAAAAGGGGAATTTCTTTAAGAAGTTTCGCTAACGAAGACCCGATAAATCCTTTCAAGAGAGAAGGTCTTGAAATGTTTGAGGAAATGGTAGAATCCATTCAAACGGATACCGTATTCTTGCTTTTAAAAATGGAACTTCGAAAAGAGCCAGTTCGTAAGTCTGCTCCCACTAATTTACAAGCGTCGAACGGCGGAAACGTTACTGTGAGAAAAAATGCTGTTAAAGAAATAGGAAGAAACGATCCCTGTCCTTGTGGTAGTGGGAAGAAATACAAAAACTGTTGCGGTAGAAAGTAATCGACTTTATAAAAATAAGTTAAAAAAGTATCAATCGTTTTTAAATGCGATTGATACTTTTTTTTATGAAAAATATAATAAAATTTCGTGAAATTTAAATTAAACAAAAAATCTTGATTAAAATATTAAAAACATTTGAAATTGCTGTTTAATTATTTTAAATTTATATGTTTTATCTAATATTTTTTATATTTAAAAATTTACAATTCTATACCCATATCAGTTAAAGTTTTTCTTAATAAATCGGTAGAAAGTTGTTTAGATGTAACTTGATTTTTTAAACATAAACCGCACGCAACGCCTACCGCCTGTCCCATTGCAAGGCAAATACGCATTACTCTATAAGAGGCGTGCGCCCTGTGGTCGCCCGAAATACATCTTCCCGCAACGAATAAATTATCAAATCCTTTCGGAGTAAAACAACGATAGGGAATATCGTACGGCGTTACCGTAGGAGGTAATCCTTCTTGCTCCGATTGTCCCGCTCCGTCGGGATTATGTATGTCTAAGGGGAAGTCTGCTTTATGTACAATTCCGTCGTAAAAAGTTTTTCCGCTTAAACAATCTTCCGCCGTTAAAACGTATTCTCCTAAAATTCTTCTTGATTCCCTTATTCCGACAAATTCCGAACAAGATTTTACGGAAATATTTTCAAACCCGGGAACATATTTTTTAAGAAATTCGTTAACTACAACCATTTGGCGTCTTAATTCTAATTCTGCTTTTGCAATTTCGTATTCGTCCAAAACGTTTACTTTATTAAGTTGTGTGGCGTTAACTATTCTTTCCCCTTGCTTTCCGTTGTTATATAACCTTACTATGTTTATGCTTGGCGGTAAAATTCCGTCTTTACAAGCTTGTCTGCACATAGATAAGTATTCTTTACCGTTTGATAGCGTTGTGTAATGTTCTTCGTGACAACAGGTAAGCGTTTGATTTTTATCTATTCCTTCTATTACGTACATTAAGCTTACGGGTTGAGTTAAACCGTCCCGATCACGACCTATTTTATATTCGCATCCCGCCTTATAACACAAATCTCCGTCGCCCGTACAATCGATAAAAAATTTTGCGTTAAAAACGTGATTATTTGTTTTTCCATAAGCTTTAACGCTCTTAACAAAATTATCTTTTGTAGTTACTTCACTAACGGTCGTAAACAAAAATACGTCTACGTTGTTTTTTATCAATAATTCGTGAAGAAGAAATTTTGCCTTGTTAAAATCGTAAAATTCTCCACCTAAAAGTTTTATTATTTCATCACCGAAAGTTCCCTTAGAAACGCTACCCATAATAGGTCCAACACATCCCCCCGTAAGGTTACCGCCAACGCACCCTAATCTTTCCAGTATAGCCACTTTAAAGCCTTGTCTTGCAACTGCTATTGCGGAAGAAATTCCGGCAGGACCTGCACCTGCAACAACTACATCAAAATCGTAAATCATAAAAATCTCCTTACTTTTATATTATAGTTTAATAATTTATTATAGTCAATACTTACAACAATAAATAAGACTTAAAAAATTTAAATTTTTATATATAATAATTTTATCTTTTTACTTTATATAAGTATTGTTTTATATAGGAATTGACAAAAAAAGATAATTATAGTATTATTATAAAATATAATAAATTTAATTATAAGGTGAAAAAATGAAATTAACCGTTTTAGGAAATAACGGACCCTATCCCGCTGAAAACGGAGCTACGAGTTCTTATTTAATGACTTTTGACGACGGGGTAAAAGTCGTTTTAGATATGGGGAGCGGGGCGTTTTCTAATTTATTAAAAAACGACAATCCAAGTTTCGTTGACGCCGTGATAATATCGCATTTGCATTATGACCATATTTCGGATTTGGGAATATATTGTTATTATCTGCAATTTAAAAGCGGTCAAAAACCTGTTTTATTTTTTCCGGAAAAAACGGAATTTACGGAAAACATAGAAAAAACGGCGACTTTTACCGTAAAATATTATAACGATTCGGATAGTTTTCAGATAGGGGAAAACATCTTTTCGTTTAAAAAAGTAAAACATCCTGTAACTACTTATGCGGTAAAAATTAAAGAAAAGGACAAAAAATTCGTTTACACGGGGGATAGTAATTTTTGCCCCGCAATAGACGAGCTTTTTTCCGATTGTAACGTCGCTTTATGCGACAGTTGTTTTTTAAGTTCGCAGTGGAAAGAAAAAGCTCCGCACATGAGCGTTAAAGGCGTTTGCGAATTAGGACAAAAATACGGCGTAAAGGTTATTTTAACGCATTTTAATCCGGAAACCGACAAAAAACTTATTGAAAAAGAAAGTTTTGGAGATTACGAGATATCGGAAATAAATAAAAGTTATACAATATGAGAAAAATCGCAAATTTTAGGTTTGCGTATCCGTTGGTTTTAGGCGTAATTTTAGGAATTATATCGTGTAAAGCTTATTTTGAAAAAGATTACGCCGTTTTAATTGTAGATTTACTTATAATTTCTCTTTACGCTTTTATTTTTTGTTACGATAAGAAAATTTTAATTTTTTCTTTAATTGCTTTTTTAATAATTTTCGCTTTATCTATAACGGTATATTATTTTTACTTTAGGCATTATCAATCTTTGTATTTGCCTAGCGAAAATATATATTACGTTTACGGAAAAGTAAAAGCGGTAGCTTATTACGATAATTGCATTTCGGTAAAATTAACTAATGCAAAAATAGAGTACGACTATAAACTGATAAATGCAAACTTACAAGTTTATGTTAAAAACGGAGATTTAAAAATAGGCGATTATATCGGATTTTATTCAAAAATAGAAAAAGCATTTTCTACAAAAGACGTTTCGTTTTTAAATGACGGAATAATTTATAAAGCAACTACGGATATAACGCAAATAGAATTTTTAGGAAATAAAGTAAATTTTTTTGAAAAGTGCAATTTGTATATAAAAGATTTGCTTTTTGCAAATATGTCGGCGGAAAGCGGAGCGGTGGCTTACGCTATGCTTACGGGAACGACGTCTTATATCCCCGAAGCTACGAAAGATTTATATCGTTTTTCGGGCATTGCGCATATATTTTCGGTTTCAGGTTTGCATATTTCGTTCGTTGCGCATTTTTTAAATAAAATTACCAAAAGAATAAACGTAAAGAAAATATACAAAAGCTTTTTTATTATAATTTTCTTGATTTTTTATAGTGGAATATGTAATTTTACTTTGTCTAGCATAAGAGCGGTTATAATGTGTTCGGTTTTATTATTGTGCGGAAGTTTCGGTGAGAAGTACGATATATTAAATTCTTTACTGATAAGTTTATCGTTTACGCTTTTCGTTAATCCTTTTGCGCTTTACAGCGTTGGGTTACAACTTTCGTATTTATCGGTATTCGGAATAATAGTTTTGGCGAACACTTTTAAAAGAGCATTAAAAAAGCTCCCGGATAAGATAGGTGAAGCAATTTCCGTAAGCTTATCGGCAAGCGTAATGACTTTACCGGTTATGATGGAAGTTTTCGGTTATTTTTCTATCGTTTCCGTAATTTATAATTTAATTTTTATTCCTTTGGTAACATTTATATTTTTAACTTTAATAATTACTATTATAATAAGTTTGCTAATTAAACTTAAATTTATTTTTTATTTAGCGGATGAAGCGATAAAAGGAATAAATTACGTTTTAAAACTTTCTACGCCCGAAAAATATATTATCAAAACTTCGGGGCTTGGCATAGGAAAGTATTTTTACTATTTAGGGATAGTAAGTTTCAGCGATTTGATAAATTTGAGTTATACAAAAAAAGCGATAATAGCTTTAATTTTTATTGTTATTGCTTTACTGTGTATAGTGTAAAAGCGATGACTTTAGCTATTATGACGCAAGACGAGATTAATTAAGGAGAATACTTTGGATTTTTTGGAATTTTACTCCGACAAACAAAAAAAATCGGTGTATTTATTGGAAGGGGAAGACGGATATTTGCATAACCTTGCGATAAATAAAATAAAAAAACTATATAACGTGGACGAAATCGATTTTACCAGATTAGATTCTTGCGACGAGCTAACGCTTATAAGTAATTTAAACGTAGCGCCTATGTTAAGTGAAAAAAGGCTAGTATGCGCAAGCGAATTTTATTCGGAAGATAAAAAAAATAAAATTTCGGAGTTTATAAACGGAAATTTAAACTCTGTTTTAATAATTTCAAATTTTAAAAAATCGGCGTCGCTCGAAAAATTGCCGTTTGAAGTTGTGGAATGTGAAAAAAACGAGAGATTTTGCAGAAAATTTATTTCGTCATATTTTACAAAGGCGGGAATTTCCGCAAGCGAAGAATGTGTAAATTTAATTTGCGATTACACAAGCGTAGATATGTATAAAGTTTCTTCCGAATTAGATAAAATTTCGGCTTTTTGCCAAAAAAAAGGCGTGGTTGAAATTTGCGACGTTGAAAATTTGGTTAACAAGGATACTGATTATAAAATTTACGAACTTACCGATTATATAGCTAATAAAAAAACCGATAAAGCGTATAAAGTTTTGTTTGATATGCTAAATAAAAACGAACCTTTGCAAAGACTGTATATTTCTATATATAATCATTTTAAAAGGCTGTTTTATTGTAGGTTAAACGGTAAAAACGTTGACGAGTTGGTGGAAATATTAGGAATTAAAGAATACGCCGTAAAAAAATCAATAGCTCTTGCGAATAAATTTTCGGCTAAAACGTTAAAAGAAATCAACGATAGATTTTTTCTTTACGATAAAATGGTAAAAAGCGGAAAACTAGCAGTTGACAGGGCGTTATGGCTATCGGTTTTTTCCGTAATTGCAAAATAATTTTCGGCGTGTAAAAAGCATTATAAAAAATAATGAAAAACACTTTATTTTATATAATAAAAAGTGTATAATATATATAAATCAGCAAATGAATTAAGGAGATTATATGGGAGAAATATCGCAGGCAATTAAAACGGCGTTTACGGGCTTTGGAGCGATGAAAGCGGTAGAAATCGTTTTAATGATTATTTTATTTTTCTGCATAATACAATTTTTGATAGGAAATAAAGCATACGTTTTACTTGCTATATTTTTAATTTTTATAACGGGTTTTGCATTTATTTCGGTAAAAAACAACGCCGGTAAAATTTACTTTTTTATTTCGGTATGCTGTTTTATACTTTTTATCGCGGTGCTTTATTCAAAAGAGATGAAAAGAGATTTTTGGGGATTATCGCTGATAAGTAAAGAAAATAAGCTCTTTAAAAACGATAAATCGAACGCCACAAAAAGCGCAGGCGAATGTATTGACGAAATAATAATTTCCTTGCAAAATATGTCCAAAAACAACGTAGGCGCGTTGATAATATTATCCGATAACAATATGCCTTCCAGCATTTTAGAAAGCGGAGTTTTAATAAACAGCGAAATTTCAAGCGAGCTTATCGAAAGCATATTTTTCCCTAAAACGCCTTTGCACGACGGTGCTATGATAATTAAAGGAAAAGAAATAAAATACGCGGGCTGTTTTTTACCGTTATCGCAACAAGTAAATATTCCTAAGGATTTAGGAACAAGACACAGAGCGGGAATAGGTATAACGGAAACGATTAACGTAGTATCTATTATCGTTTCTGAAGAAAACGGAATAATAAGTATAGCTAAGGGCGGAAAAATAGAAAGGTACGCCGATAGCGACAAATTAAGGGAAGTTTTATCTAATTATTACAGATTGGAACTTATTTCGGAGAGATAATTATGGGACGCAAGAATAATCAAAACAAATTAAACAATTTTTTAAAGATATTTTTTACGACGATTTTAACGATTGCGGTAACTTTTATCGCTTTCGTAACTATAAACAATTAAAGGAAAAGAGATATTTATGAAGGTATGTAAATTTGGCGGAACGTCAATGGCGACTCCGCAATCAATCAGACAAGTAGCAGATATAATTAAATCCGATAAACAAAGAAGATTTATAATCGTTTCTGCGGCAGGTAAAAGATTTAAAGAAGATATAAAAGTAACCGATATTTTATACGGTTGCTTTTACGCTGTTAGGGATACGGGAACTTGTGCCAAGGTGTTTGCCCCCATTAAAGAAAGATACGCTGAAATAGTTAAGGAATTGAACGTAGATTTAGACGTTCAAGACTTTTTCGATTCGATAGAACAAGAAATAGACAAAGAATGTTCTTTGGATTTCACTTTATCTAGGGGCGAATACATTTCTGCGGTAATTATGTCGAAAGTATTAGGATATAATTTCGTTGATAGTGCCGATATGATAAGATTTGCAAGTAACGGAAATTTAAACGCCGAATATACTAACGATATGGTTTCAATAGAGCTTGAAAATTTAGAAAACGCGGTAATTCCGGGATTTTACGGTAAAGACGTTTACGGAAAAATTAAAACCTTTTCAAGGGGCGGAAGCGATATAACGGGAAGTATAATCGCTCGCGGAGTAAAGGCAGACGTTTATGAAAACTGGACGGACGTAAGCGGATTTTTAGCTTGTGACCCTAGAATTGTAAACAATCCCGTTTCTATTTCTCAATTAACTTACGCTGAAATCAGGGAGCTTTCTTATATGGGAGCTATGGTATTGCATACCGATTCTATATTACCTGCTCAGAAGGGAAATATCCCGATTAACATAAAAAACACGTTCCGTCCGCAAGACGAAGGGACTTTAATAGTTCCGAGAGATAAATACACTCCGCAAGACTTGCCCGTTACGGGGATAGCGGGTAAAAAGAATTTCTCGGTTATAACGCTTGAAAAATCTATGATGAATACGGAAGTCGGCTTTTTAAGAAAAGTTTTAACCGTTTTTGAAAATTTCGGAATTTCGATAGAACATATTCCTACGGGAATTGATACGCTTTCTATCGTTGTTTCAAGCGAATCGGTTAAAAACGGAGTATTAAACGAACTCGTTTGCGGTTTAAGAGAAACCGTACAACCCGACTTTTTATCGGTTGTAGAAAACGTTGCCTTAATTGCAACCGTCGGACACGGTATTTCGGGCAAAACGGGAATGGCGTCAAGACTTTTTAAATCGCTTGCAGACAATAACATAAACTTAAAGTTGATAGACCAAGGTTCTAGCGAACTAAACATAATTATCGGCGTAGATAACTGCGACTTTGAAAATAGCGTAAGAGCAATTTATAAGGAATTTTTTGAGTAACTCGGGATAGTAAAATGAAAGACGTATTTTTGAAAAAACTAATTTACGTTGCAAGTTATATTTTCTTTGCGCTATTTATGGAATTTATAACTTTTAACGTTATGGGTTTAGGCGTATTTGCGGAATATTATTGGTTCGATTTAATGTTCGTTGCGCTTATTGCCATGTTTATTTTTATAATACCTTCTTTTGTGGCGGAAGCGATAATTATTATGACGCTTCTTGCTTTGCAGGCAACGCTTAGTTTCGTTAATCAGGCGATGAATAACGACTCTATGTTGCACGTCGTTTTTACTTTCAGCGATATTTTTTCTACTTCTGCCGTAGCAGGCGTTTTTTCAAACGATTACGTTTCTTGGCCGTTTTTAATCGCGCTTATAATGATGCTTTTGGGCGAATTGTTTCTACTTTTATTTTTAAGAAGAATAAGAGTTAAAGCAATAGTTAAATTTAGAGTTTTGGCATTTTTCGTAATATTTTTTATGAGTTGCGAAATGATTTTAGGCTCGTTCTACGGAATAGCTTGCGCTAAACTGTATTCTCCGTCCAAAGAAGATTCGACTTACTTTTTTAAGGACGATAAAAAACTTTACGAAGATATGGAATACGCTTTTAAAGTAAAAGCATTTAAAAGGTTCGGAACGTTTGCGTTTTATTATAGAAATTTTATAAAGTTTATAAATTTTAAGTCTAACGAAGAAGTTACAAACTTGCTTAGCAGTGTGGAAGATGATTTATCCGACGGAGATTTTTCTTCGGTTGCGGGTAGAAATTATACGTCTTATACAGGGGCGTATTCGGGTAATAATCTAATTATGATTATGATGGAATCCGCCGAATGGTACGGAATAGACGAAGAGTTGACTCCCACTTTATACGCTTTGAAAAATCAAGGGATTACAAACGATAATTATATAAGTAAAAATAAAACTAATCAATCGGAAGCTATTTCGATTTTGGGAAGTTTTCCCACCGATTGTAACTTGCAAGAAAAATTAAAAACGGACGTTGAGGAGAAAAATATTAGTTATCCGTTTTCTTTGCCGTCAGTGTTTAAACGGGACGGTTATAGAACGTCTTATATGCACGATAACGTAGGTAAATTCTACAATAGAGCGTCTACGCATAAAGCGTTGGGTTTTGATAGCTTATATTTTTACGAAGATATGCTCGCTAGCGGAATAAACAATCATAAAACTACAAACGATTTTTACGATTTTGAATCCGATTACGAAGCTTTAAAAACCATGAAGTCGCAATTTGTAGACGTAAATAAGCCGTTTATGAGCTTTTTTACGACTATGTGTATGCACGGAAATTACAACGATTTAGTTGATTTTGCGACTAAAAAAGTCGGACGTTGGGATTATTCGACTGCTACCGAGGACGAAAGACGAGCTTTTAAAAATGACGACGATACTAACGATTTCTTCTGTGATTATTACGATAAAATTACGATAGAACATTTTAAAAATCTTTTTCCGAAATTAACCGACGTGTATTCCGAAGATAGCTCCGACTGGTGGACTTGTTATTTAAGATATAAGCAGTATCAAGCCGCATATATGGATTTGGATAGGGGAATAAACGAATTACTTACGTATTTAGAAGAAAATAACGTTTTAGATAAAACCACGATAGTTTTATTTGCTGACCACGACGGATATTATCACAATCAAAACTACTACTTACGCGGTTACGAACTAAATCAGTTTTATATGAACGATTTATATTGCGTTCCGTTTATAATGTACGACGGAAGTTTAAGCTTAAACGTCGCTTCTACCGATTACGGCAATTACGACGACGGAACCCATATCGGCGGTTACGACGCGCTAAATCATTCGGGACAAACTACTTCCAAAATAGATTATAATAAAAATGAGTATATTTATAAAGACGAAAATGGTTGTTTAAAATTAAATAGATGGTCGTCTCCGTACGACATAGTTCCCACACTGTTAGATTTGTTCGGATACTCGTTTAATAAAAATTTATATCAAGGAGAATCGGTTTTCGCAAACTATACGGACGCAGAAAGGGCGGTATTTTACTCTATGGAATCGGGTATAATAACCGATAAAATATTTATGTCGTCGGAAGGTATAATCTACTATTACGATAAAGAAAATAATCAAGCTTATTTCTTTGATAGCGATAGGGGAATGAACGTGTTTACAGTCGGCGGAGAAATGTTAGCCGATACAGACGAAATTTATATTAAACTTATAGGTACAGACGGTAGCGACAACGGACTAATAAGTTTATTTAATAAGCAAACCGAAAACTTTACTAGGAAAAAATCTTGGCTAGAGCAAATTTACAATTATAAATATTTTAACTTTAACGGAGTTAAAGACAATAAAGGAAACGTTGTGTATCCGTTTGCGGATATAAACAAAAACATATTTAAAATTGTTTAGCTAGTTTAGTCGATACAAAGCCGATAAGTTTTTAATATTTTTGTTAAATTTATAGGGAAATTAGATTTTAAGTTTAACGTACTTAAAAACGTTTTTAAATATTTCTGATTTTTATTTAATACGGCGGACTTGATTGCAAGTCCGCCGTAAAATATATTAAAACGTAAAAAATATTTATGTAAAGCTTAGTTAAAGAAATTCTAGCGAAAAGATTTTCTCTTTAATAATTAGTTTAACTAATTTTTATAAAAATAGCGGACTTAAATAAGCCCGCTAAAATTTATTTTTTTTCATATGTATTTATAGTATATTTTCTTTAATTAAAGCTAGTTCTTTTTCTCGTTTTGCAAAAAGCGGTTTTAAAGCAAAAATCAACACAATTCCCGCAATAACCATAATTACCGCCCAAAACTGAGAGGGGGATAAAAGCTTAAATAATTTGCCTCTGTCGTCATCTCTAAAAAATTCGATTATAAATCTAAATACGCCGTAGGAAATAAAGTAAACGCAAAGATTGTATTTAAAATTATATTTAATCCATAAAAAGGAACAAACAGCAAACGCTAAAAACAAAAAAATAGCTTCGTATAATTGAGTGGGTATAACTTTTTGACCTAATTCCTTAAAATATATTCCGAATTTTTCGCTATGTTTACCGTAACAACAACCTGCAAAAAAACAGCCTATTCTTCCAAGCGCGTGTCCTATTAAAATACAACAGGGGATAACCGAAATACTGTCTATAAGCCTACCTTTAAGTCTTTTTCTAAATATAAAATAAACGGCTATAAAAACTCCCGCTCCGCCTACGAAACCGCCTAAAAAGGTTATTCCCGTGCCAAATTTAAAACCTTGCGATGGGTTTTCTATAAAGTCGTATAAAGATTGAAATAAGCTGGCAAATCCAAATCCTGCAACGATAGAGGCAACTCCGTCGTAAAAAATAAAATCGGTTATAGAATCGTCTATTCTCTTCATTCTGGAATAAACGTATAATACGCCGAAAGCAAGCAGTAATCCTACCGCAATGCAAATTCCGTATAAATTTACGTTTAAAAAAATCGGTTCCGGATGCATAATTTTCTCCTAAATTAAAATATAAAAAGTTGAAAAGATTGCAATGCTTTACAACTTTAACGTGTGTTTATTTTTAAAGCTTATTGTAAATTTCTTAAATTTTCGCAATTAAATTCGTATACTTCGGTATTATCTTCTTGAATCATTCTTGAAAAAACTCTCTCTCCGTAGCGGGATAGAATTTCTTTTAAAGATAAATTCGTTGTAATTATAAACGGTTTTTTAGCCGTTTTTCTTGCCTGTAAAACCATAAACAAGTATTCCAAAGTAATCTTACTATATATGGGTTCTGAGCCTAAATCGTCTATAACGAGTAAATCGCAGTTTGTCAGCGTAGAAAAATAAAAAGGTTTTTCTTCTACGGGGGCGCAATGATATTTAATAAACACGTTGTTTAAATTAAACGCCGTTAAAAATAAAGCGTCGCCTTGTCGTTCAAATTTGTCGGCAATGCAACTTGCCAAAAAAGTTTTACCCGTACCGCATTTTCCAAAAAATACGCAAGAATTAAAATCTTTTAAATCCTGTGTTTTAAATTTTTGGTAAATATTGTTTAATTGCGTTTTATTTGAAAGCGTGTCCATAGAAAAATTTGCTGATAAAATCGGGGTAATTCCTAATTTTTCAAACAAAATTTTTTTGTAAAGTTTTTTAAAACAACTGCAAGGTTTTTGCTCTACAAATCCCGTGTCGCGACATTTTTTGCAATAAAAATCAAAATTATAATTAGCAAATAAAGATTTTTCGTAATTTTGTTTTTCTTTTAAAAACTCTTCTTTTTCCGCTAAAAGATTTTCACTATTTTCACCTTTAATATTTTTTTGTGCGATAAGTCTATTTAATCTGTTAAGATTTAAGTTTAATTGTTTTAAGCGAGCGTCGGAAGAACGGACGTATTCAACGTATTCTAGTTTTTTTGCGCGTTCTTCTCTTCTTCGTTTTAACTCGTTAAAAACTACGTCGCTTATCAAATCGTTGTTATTCATAATTTCGTTCCTGCAATTTTAGTAATCAAACTATCGTAGTATTCTTGCGTGTATTCTCTCTCGTTTTCAAAACGGGCAGAAGACTTACTTTGAGAAGGCGTCGGAATTTTATCTATCGTAAATATATTTTTACTTTTCCAGTCGGACAAAACAGAGTTTACGTAAGAAAACGCGCTGGTTTTTCCGTAAGAAAGTTCGCAAGCTTTTTCTATCATGGATTCGCTAAATCCCCAACTTTTCCAAGTTGCCAAATTGTCCCTATCCCATTTGACGGGTATTTTATTTATTCCGACTATTTTAAATAGTTTAAGTAAATATTCGTTTTCCGCATTTAATTGTTCAAAATATTTAATTATACTTTCAAAAGATACAATTCCTTGATTATATAATAGTTTTATTTGTTCGTCCAAATAATTTACGTTTCTTATTCCGCTTTTAAAGCAGTATTGCGCAAGGAAAAGGAGCGATTGTTCGTTGTATCCCTTATTTACCCAGTTTTTAACGTAAGTATCTATTTCTGGTTCTAAAACTTCGTAGTAGACGGAAAGAGTTTTATTGATTTTTAAAGTTAGTTCTTTTAAATATTCTTTTCTTTCAACGTAACTTTTAATTTCTTCGCAAGAGAAAAGTTTACAAGAATATAACTCGGATAAAAATGCGTCAAGCTTGTCTATTTTGGCTTTTTTAAGTGTTTTAACCGCAAAATTTATGCTTTCTAACGTAAAACCATAATCTTTCGTCCATTTATCGAATAATTTAACGTCTTCTATTTCCGCTTTTCGTTTAAGTCCTAAGCTGATTAGAATTTCGTTGATTCTATTGCTGTTTAAAACGTAATCGGATAGCTCGGATTCTATCGCTTTAAAAGTCGTTAAATCTCTATTTATAAAATCGTTTATTACGGCTAAAATGTATCTATAATTAACGCTTTCGCCTTTTAAATCTATACAATATTTTATTATTAAAAGCAATGCTTCCGGTTTAATTTTTTTAGTTTCCATTATTTGAAAATATTGCGAATATTCGCTAATGGAAATCATTCTTTGCGGAAATAAAGCTTGCAAGGAAGAAGTAAAATCGGAATATTTTTCGGGTTCTACCTTATATGGTTTAACGTTTAAAAGGGGAACTTCGTTTATTAAAATTTTTAAAGGGGAAGTAGAGACTATTTTTATTAAATCATACTGTTCCCAAAATTTGTAGCATGAAATAAGCTCTTCGTAATCAACTTTTAAAAACTCCGCAAAATCTTCCGCAGTATATTCTTTGCCGTTTGTTGCAAGCGTTAAAGATGCTATATATATTTTTACTGCGTTGCCGTCCGCAAGCGGAAGATAATCGTAAATAAACGAATTATCTATGCTTGTTACGGATTTTTTTTTGTAGTTTTGTGAAAAAGAGCAAAAAGACATTTTAGTGTTTCCTGTTTTATCATAAAAGAGTAGTTTTATATTATTTAAACTTTTCGGTTTGTTTAATATATATAAATAAGTATCTATTATAATAGTATAAATTTCTCTAAAAAGCAAGGAATAAATCGTTTTTTATTTTTCCAAAAAAATAAAAACAGAATTATATGTATCATAAAAATTCCAAAAAACACAGATAATATCTAATAAAAATAACAAAATTACGACAAACAAAATATATTAGTAAAATTATTTTTGTCTAATTAAAGTTTTTGATAAAACTCAAATAAATTCGTTTGAGATAATTAAAAAGTTTACGATGGCTGTCTTAATTTATAAGAATATAATCTTGTTATAAATTTTATTTTTCGTAGATTATTCCGTATTTTAAAAATAGTTAAAGAAATAACGTAAAATATATTTTTAAGTTTTAGACGTATTTTATTATTATATATTATCCTTGACAAAAACTACTAATGTTGGTAAAATAATATAGATATTATGGATAATTCTAGTAGTATATTAACACCCGTTTCTTTATGGAAAGACTTTGTTATAGACCACGAGTTTATGGAAAGTTGCATTTCGTCTTTTGATTTCGACGGGATTACAAGTAAAACTTTATATTTTTCAGGTAGAAGGATAAAAGATAATTCGGTTAGAATTTTTTGTTCGGTATGCTATCCTATCGGAGAAAAGTGCAAAAATTTTATCGTAATGGTAGGGGACCCGTCCGAAAGCATAAATTTTGAGCTTATCAAAACTTTCGTTAAATTCGGTTACGGAGTTTTAATGCCCGATTTAAAAGGAAACACGGGTATAGCGGAAGATAACTTTACTCGATATCCGGAAGAAATAAGTTATGCCGATTACGTTAATTCCGAGTTTAAGAAAAATTGTATAGAAGACAACGTAAAAAACACTCCTTGGTACGAGTGGGCTTGCGTGGTAAGGTATTCGGTAGAATACGTCAAATGTGCGTTGGAGGCAGAAAACATTGCGTTATTCGGGGTAAAACAGGGTGCGAACGTCTGTTGGATGTGTTTAACTGAAAGCGTAAAATGTTTCGTAGATTTATTCGGCGCAGGGTGGAACGGTTATAAAGATTTACCTGAAAAAGAACCTACGCTTTTAACTGACGAGCAAAGAAAATTCGTTGCGGGGATTGACGCGGAAAGTTACGCGCCGTATTGTAATTGTCCCGTAATGTATTTAACTGCGACCAATTCCAAGGAATTTGACTGCGAAGCGTGTTCGGACACGATTTTAAGGACGAAAAACGATAAATTTTTCGTGTTTTCATCGGGGCAACAGCTGTATTTGTCTAAACAAAGCATTACTTCGTGCGAATTATTTTTAAAAAAATATTTATCGGGCGATAATGATTGTATGCCCAAAAGTTCGCCGACGCTCGAAATGTCTTTGAAAGACGGTTTGATAAAATTCGAATTCGGGCTTTTCGATAGTGAAAACGTAAGCGAAGTTAAATTATTTGCAAGTTCCGGCAACAGTGCGAGTTACAAAAAAAATTGGGCAGTTATTTACGAAGGAACAAAAAGCGTATTTTACTTGGAAGAAAAAAAATTCAGTGATTTAATTACTTGTTATTTATCGGTTAAATATCATAGCGGAGCGGAACTTTGTTCGCCGATAATGTCTATGAAATTGCCTAGCTATCCAAAAAAATTGATAGCTCCGCTATTTGCGGGTAATAAAAACGATAATACTTTTATAGGAAGAGCAATCGAAAACGAAGTTTTGGCAGGGCTTTTTTACGCCGATGAGGGGGTAGAAATATTAAGCGGACCATTCGGCATTAAAGGTGCTTTTTCTAAAAACGGTCTTATAACTTATAAAATAACCGATTACAAAAATTTATTAGATAAATTAAACGATATAAAATTCGATATATATTGTTCGTCTTTTATAGAGTTTATTATCGGGATATTTTGCGACGAAAACGGAAAAGAAGTTCATTACAAATATAAATTAAAAGTTAAAGGTGCGAAAGTATGGCAGAACTTTTGTTTGTGTTTCGACGATTTTAAATCGGATAACGGAAAATCAATAAAAGACAATTCAAAAATTTACGCTTTTTCGTTTTATTCCGCCGATAAATTTATTTTAAATAATATTTTGGTGTATTAAATGGAAATTTTAAATTATCCGCTAGGGTATAAAAAGAATAAGACGTGGGACGTTATAGTTTCCGTAGTGCTAATAATTTTGATTTTATTTTTATCGTCTTTATTACTACTTCGGGTGTTTTTTAAAGATTATCAAGTTTGTCAAACGTCTATGACGCCTACCGTTTGCGACGGAGATTTCGTTTTAGTTGATAAAACGGCTAAAATTAAACGCGGTGAAGTAATAGTTATAAACAGAAAAAATCAAGATCCGATAATTAAAAGACTTATTGCGACTGACGGGGACGAAATATTTATAGAAAACGGTAACGTGTTCGTAAAGCAAAGCGGACAAAGCGAGTTTACGCTTCTTGACGAGCCTTACGTTAAATACTCGAAAATAGAAAATTATCCGCAAACGAAGATAGAAAAAGGAAAAATTTTCGTGTTGGGCGATAATCGCGCGGGGAGTTACGATAGTAGAGCTTTCGGGTGTTTGGATTACGACGATATTGTGGGAGTTGTGCCCGAATGGGTAATAAACAACCTACACACTAAAAAATATAAAATTTTAATAAACTTATACACTTTTAAATTTTTAAGAAGAATATTCAAATAGGAGATTATTATGAAAGAGAAAAACAAAGTTGCAATACTCGTTGATACGTCTTGCGACGTACCCGAAGGATTTTTAAAGGAGAACGAGATAGACGTTATACCTATGGGTTGTATCATAGGAGATGAAATTTTTACAGACAGCAGGGAGATTTCTTCTCAGGAATTACTTAATAAAGTAAGAGATAAAGGAGTAATGCCTAAAACCAGCGCTCCTTCCGTTGTGGAGTTTGAAGAATATTTTGCAAAGCTTTTAGAAAACGCAGACGAAGTTTTATCTTTAAGTATATCTTCCGGGGCTTCTTGTACGTATAACAATTCGCTTACGGCGTCTGAAAAATTTAACGGGAAAGTTGTTTGTATAGATACAAAATCACTCTCCGGCGGTTTTGGTTTATTGCTTATAAAAGCTGTTAAATTGAGAGATTCGGGATACGATGCAAATCATATAAAAGCCGAAATTTTAACTTTGCTCGATAAAGTAAATCTTTCTTTCGTAGTGGATACCATGGAGTTTTTACATAAGGGCGGAAGATGCACGTCTATGCAGTATTACGGTGCTAAAATTTTAAAAATCCACCCTGAAATCGTAATGGTTGACGGTAAATTAAAATCCAATTCAAAATACTTCGGAAATATAAATAAATGTTATATAAAATATGCGGATGATTTAAAGAAAAAATATCCCGATTACGACAATTCCATATGCTTAGTAACGCATAGTCCTATGGAAGATAAAAACGTTCAAGTGGTAATAGATAAAGTAAAAGAGATGTTTGATTTTAAGGAAATTTACGATGTAAACGCAAGTTCTACCATAACTTGCCATTGTGGAGAAAATACTTTGGGAATTTTGTTTATATATAAGTAAAAATATGAAAAGAAGAAGTGAAATTTTAGATAAATACAAATGGAAAATTTCCGATATTTTTTCCGACGAGTCGGAATGGGAAAAATCGTTTGACAAAGTAAAAAGTCAATTAGATTTTTCGTTTTACGTCGGAAAATTAAAAGACGATAAAATCCTTTTAGAATTTTTAACTAAAAGCGAAAAAGTTGAACAATCGCTTTCACTGTTAGACGTTTACGCTATGATGAAAAAGGATGAAGATTCTTCTTGTAGCGATTCTGTTTCTCGTCAATATAAAATAGAAGCGCTTATTACGGAGTATTCTTTTAATACGGCTTTTGCTTATCCCGAAATGACGGCTTTTTCGGAAAAAAAATTAAATTCTTTAATAAATAATCAATCTTTTTCCGCATACGATAGGTTTTTCGGTCGTATTTTAAAAAATAAACCGCATGTTTTATCGGAAGAAAGCGAGAAAATACTTGCGTTAGGCGGACAGGTATTCTCGTCTTTTAGAAATATTTTCGATATGGCGGACAATGTTGATTTTCCTTTTCCCGAAATAGACGTTGACGGCGAAAAGGTAGTTGTAACGCACGCGGAATACGGTGCGCTACTTCAAAATCAAAATAGGGCGGTAAGGGAAAAAACATTTAAAGCTTATTATAACGGATATAAAAAACTATTAAACGTAATTTCTTCTACCTATATTTCCAGCGTAAACAAAGATGTATTTTTGGCAAAAGCAAGAAATTATACTTCGGCATTGCAAAAATCTACGTTTTCGGAAGAAGTTTCGCCTGAAATTTATCAAAAATTATTATTTAAAGTAGACAAAGCTTTGCCCGTTTTACACGATTACGTTGCAAAAAGAAGACAAGAATTAAAATTAAACGAAATGCATATGTGGGATATGTACGTTCCCATCGTTTCGGAAATTAGTTATCAAAAAAGTTACGAACAAGCTTTCGAAACCGTCAAAAAGGGGTTAAAGGTTTTAGGGAAAGACTATTGCACATTACTTGATAAAGCTTATAACGAAGGTTGGATAGACGTAATGGAAAATTACGGAAAAAGAAGCGGGGCGTATAGCGTAGGCGTTTACGGAATTAAACACCCGTTTGTACTTCTTAACTATCAAGGAGTTATGCACGATACTTTTACGATAGCGCATGAGCTAGGGCATTCGATGCACACTTATTTTTCTAACGCCAATCAAACGCAAAGTAAAGCCGATTACACTATTTTCGTAGCGGAAGTGGCAAGTACCGTAAACGAAGTATTGCTTCTTAAAAGTATGTTAAGTAGCGAAAAAGACGTAAAAATTAAAAGATATTTATTAAATTATTATCTCGAAATGATTAGGACTACGCTTTTCCGTCAAACTATGTTTGCCGAATTCGAATTTGCGGTTCACGACATAGTGGAAAAAGGCGGGGCGTTATCCAAAGACGAATTGAGCAAAATTTATCTCGAATTAAATCAAAAATATTACGGCTCTTCTGTTGTGTCCGACGAAGAAATTTCTTTCGAATGGGCTAGAATTCCGCATTTTTACAGCGCGTTTTACGTTTACAAATATGCTACGGGTATAATCAGTGCAATAACGATAGCCGATAAAATTTTAAGCGGAGAAAAAAATGCGGTAGAAAATTATTTTAAATTTTTATCGTCGGGTTGTTCGGACACGCCCGTAAACTTGCTAAAAATAGCAGGAGTGCATTTGGATACGGACGAACCGTACGATTTAGCAATGAAGTCTTTTAAAGACGCTTTGGACGAATTTATAAAACTTGGGGAAGAAAATGGTTAATACGCAGGAAAATTTTCCTTACAATTTAGAAGCGGAACAAACTGTACTCGGTTGTATTTTAATAGACGCGGATTTACAATTAGATATTCTTTTAGACTTAAAGAAAGACGATTTCTTTGTTGAAACGCACAAAATTATTTTTGAAGCGATGAAAGAAATCGTAAACGACAATAAGCCGATTGATAACATCACGCTCGTCGATATTATGGAAAAAAGGGGAACGCTAGACAAAATCGGCGGAATAAGCTACCTTACGGGGCTTATTACGGGCGTTCCGAGTTCTTCCAACTATAAATATTATCTCGATATTGTAAAAAGGGATAGTATTTTGCGTAAGCTTATAAAAGTCGGAAGCGATATTTTACAAGACGCTAAATCAAGTAGTAACGGCTTTGCTTCTTTGGAAAAAGCCGAAAACGGAGTGTACGGAATTTCGGAAGAAAACGATAACGGCACGCTTGTAAATTTAGCGCCGAGTTATTCTCCCGTATTAGACGTGTTTGCCAAAATCGGGGAAGATAAAAATTATTTGCAAGGTTTAATGACGGGGTTCGTTAAGCTTGATGCGTTAACCAACGGATTTAAAGGCGGTCAACTTATAATTTTAGCGGCTCGTCCTGCAGTCGGTAAAACTACGCTTGCAATGAATATGGTTACGAATATTGCCGAAAAACACAATGTTTCTTGCGCCGTATTTTCTTTGGAAATGACTAAAAACGAACTTGCTCAAAGAATGTTATGTTCCAAAGGCTCGGTAAGTATGGATAGAGCTTTAAAAGGTCGTCTTACGGACGAAGACTGGACTAAACTTTACAATGCGCAAAAAAAATTAAACGATTTGAATATTTTCGTAGACGATACTGCTATGACCAGCGTTCCTAAAATTTTGTCTAAGTGTAGAAGATTAAAGGCAAGACATAATTTGGGACTTGTGGTTATCGACCACATTCAACTTATGAAAGCCGTTAAGGAAAGCGATTCTAGGCAACAAGAAGTTTCGGAAATTTCAAGAAGTTTAAAAATGCTTGCAAAGGAGTTGGACGTACCTGTAATTGCGTTGTCGCAGTTAAGCCGTGGTATTACGGGTAGAAAAGGCGGAAAGCCTATGCTTTCGGATTTAAGAGAATCGGGAGCGATAGAACAAGACGCTGATATAGTTATGTTTATTCACAGACCTGATTTAATGGCGGACGAAAAGGAGCTTATAAGCGGAAAAGTTGAAAAGAACGTAGCCGAAATTATTGTAGAAAAAAACAGGAGCGGTTCAACGGGAACGGCAAAATTGCTATTTAAAGGCGAATGGACTAAATTTATCAATCCACCACCCGAATATTTATCCGAAAAGGACGCTCCGAAAGAATACAAAAGAGCGGAAAAGAGCGATGAAAAACCCGAATTTGATATTCCCGCGCCGGAAGAAGCTCCGCCCGAACAAGAAGACGATTTACCATTTGGTAGCTTTTAAGTTTAAAACGGCTCGTTCGAGCCGTTTTTTAATGAAAAAAAATTAAAATAAACGATTTTATAAAAAATTTTATTATAAGTTTAAAATTTTTACTATAAAGAAAAGCGTTGTCAATAAAAAAATTTTGCGGTGAATAAAAAGACAGTATTATATATAGTTAAAGTCTTTTACGAAAAAAATACGTTAAAGATTAAAGTTTTATGGTAAAAAGTTTTTATAATGTGATTTAAAATATTCATATAAAAATTTTTTTAATTGCGTTTAAATTTTATACTGCAAAGTTTAAATGTTTTACGATAAACAAAAAAATATATTTTTCGACATATATGAAAAAAATTTTAAATAAATTCGTTTAACGAAGTAAAAAGGTATACTTATGCAAACTAAAATAAAAAATATAGACGAAAATAGTTTAAAAGAAGCAAAAGAATTATTATTAAACGACGAATTAGTCGTTTTTCCAACCGAAACGGTTTACGGTTTAGGCGGGAACGCATATTCCGATAAATCAATAAAAAAAATATACGAAACAAAGGGTAGACCGTCCAACAATCCGCTAATAGTTCACGTACATAAAGATTATAATTTAGACGAACTTGTTTATAGGGATTACGATTACTGTTATCGCTTAGCGGAAAAATTTTTACCGGGACCACTTACAATGGTTTATAGGAGTAAAAATAATTTAAGTCCTTTAATTTGTACTTTAAATACGCTTGCGGTAAGAATTCCGTCGCATACGGAGTGTCAAAAGTTTTTAAAATACGTAAATTTACCTATACCTGCGCCTAGCGCAAATATTTCAAAACACGTCAGCCCCGTTTCTAGCCAACATTGTTTGGACGATTTAAACGGAAAGGTAAATTTAATTTTAGAAGGCGGAGAATGCGTAGGCGGTATAGAAAGTACGGTTTTAGACGTAACTAAAAGAGTCCCCGTTATTTTAAGAAGGGGACTTATCACAAAAGACATGATAGAAACCGTTACGGGGAAGTGCGAATACGCAACTTTCGTTAAAGGCGAACCCGTAAGCTCTCCGGGGGTAATGTACGCGCATTATATGCCGAATTGTAAAACCGCTTACTTTAAATTAGACGAATTAGAAAACTTAAAAGAGTATTATTTGTCTATCATAAAACAAGGTAAAAAACCTTATATTATGTGCGATTTTGAAATAATTTCTGTTTTAGGTAATTTTTATAATTATTTAGATTTAGGTAAAAATTCTTACGAAAGCGCAGGACTTTTGTATAAAAGACTAAGGCAAGCCGAAAAGGTTGCCGACGTTTTAATAGGGGTGGAATTAAGCTATAAAGACGAAGTCGGACAAAGTGTAATGAATAGACTTTTAAAATCTTTCGGAAAAGGTTTATACACTTAGATTTTAAAAAACGATAAAAAGCACGTACGATTAAATTAAAAAATCGCCGTATAATTAAACTTGTTTTAACGTTTAATTAACCCGAATTTAAAAAGTTAAGAAATTATCGATAAAAATAAAAATTTATAGAGGTAAGATTTTTATTTACGTATTGACTTTTAACGCTTTTTCTTATACAATGTATATAAAAGGAGATTAAAATGATTGCAATAGGATGCGACCACGCAGGATTTAACGTAAAACAAAAAATAATGGAACATTTAACCGAAAAAGGTTATGAATATAAAGACTACGGAACCTATGATTTATGTTCTTGCGATTATCCCGATTACGCTTTAAAAGTAGCTAATGCTGTTGCTAAACACGAATGTGAAAAGGGAATAATAGTTTGCGGAACGGGAATAGGCGTTTCAATAGTTGCAAACAAGGTTAAAGGGATAAGATGCGCGCATTGTACCGATACTTTTTCGGCAAAGGCGTGTAGAGAACATAACGACGCAAACATAATAACGTTTGGGGACAGAATAAGCGGAATCGGCGTTATTTTAGATTGCGTAGATTTATTTTTAACTACCGACTTTGCGGGCGGAAGGCACAGTAAAAGGGTAGATAAAATCAAACAAATAGAAGATGAAAATTTTAAATAGTTTTTAAAGAATATTTTAAAATTTTTATTAACGATTAACATTTAGTTTTTTTTATAGATTTTTAAAAATCGAAAATTTTAATAAAAGAGTTTTTTTATTTGTATAAAACCGAAGCTTAAATTTTAAAAAACGCAAAAATTTCGGTTAAAAAATAAAAGGCGTAAAACGCCTAATATAAATGCGAAAATTTTAACAAGCAAAATAACGTAAAACGGAGAAGAAAATGGCGCAAGTAACAAAGGCGGTAATACCAGTTGCGGGATTCGGAACGAGATTTTTACCTTTCACAAAAGCTGTACCAAAGGCTATGTTGCCCGTTGTAAACAGACCCGCTGTCGAAATAATTATAGACGAAGCTTATATGAGCGGTATTAAAGAAATAGCTTTAATAGTCGGTCAAAACAAAGAAGTATTGCAAGCTCATTTCGGCGACAACGAAGTTTTAAATAACGCTCTTTTAAAAGGCGGAAAAACCGATTTTTATCAAGCGGTAAACAAATATAAAGATTTAAAAATCACGTTTATAGAACAAGTCGAACAAAAGGGTACGGCGCACGCTATAAATTTAGCGAAAGACTTTGTAGACGGACAACCTTTTGCTGTGATGTTCGGGGACGATTTAATGTACAATAAAGTACCCGTAATAAAACAGCTAATAGACGCTTATAACCAAAAGCAAGCTACAATTATAGGTTGTAAAAGAGTTCCGTTCGATCAAGTAAGCAAATATGCTACTGTCGAATACGAAAGCGAAGAAAACAACTTATACAAAATATCCAAAATAATAGAAAAACCCAAAAAAGAAGAAATAAAAAGCAATTTATCCCCACTTGGAAGATACGTTTGCTCAAACGAAATTTTTGAGATAATTAAAAATTTAAAACCCGGTAAAAACGGCGAATATCAATTTACCGACGCTTTGGACGTAATATCGCGCGAAAAAGGCGGATACGCTTTGGAGTTTGAAGGAATAAGGTACGATATGGGGGATAGGCTCGGTTTTTTAAAAGCCAACGTAGAATTTGCGTTAAGGGACGAAAATTTAAAGGACGAGTTTAATAAATATTTAAAAGAAATTTTAAAATAAAAAGCGTTTATAAGCGCGAGATTAAAATGTAAAAGCAATTAAAATTTTAGAATATATAACGAATTTTTAAAGTTTTATTAGATTTGCGGTAACGGTAAAAAAGTATGTCGGATAAAATAACTAGCGAAATAACGGAAATAATAAAGGAAGCGCAAAACGTCGGATTAAAAAACGGCGTGCATTATATCGGTACGGAAGAAATAGTATACGGTATGCTTGCGGTGTCCGATAATTTTGCTAAAAAAATTCTTAACGATTACGGTTTGGACGAACGAAATTATTATCCGTATTTGCAAAAAACATTTAGAAAAAAAGACAATATGAACGGTTTTACGCCTACGGCAAGGTCTATAAACAACTTGGCGGTGGCGATAGCTAAAAAGCAAACCGAAAACTATTTTGTAAGTAGCGAACATTTATTGCTTGCAATTTTAAAAACGCAAGATTGTTTAGCTATGCAAATTTTCCGAAATATGCGTTTAGACGTAGACTCAATGGAGAAAGGTTTAGAAAAAAGGCTTTCTTTAATGAATAAACCGTCTACCGAAAATTATAAAGCTCAAACGAATTTAGTTACCGGATATTCCGCGCCTGATTTATCCGAAATAGAAAGTTTAGGCGAAGATTTAACGTTAAAAGCGTACGAAGGAAATCTTGAAAAAGTTATCGGAAGGGATAACGAAATAAACGAAATTATAAGGGCGCTTGCAAGAAAAACCAAAAACAGTCCCGTTTTAATAGGTGAGCCGGGCGTTGGTAAAAGCGCGATTGTGGAAGGGCTTGCGCAAGAAATAGTTGCAGGCAGAGTACCCGATACTCTTATGAATAAAACCATTTTTTCGTTTAACTTATCTTCCGTAATTTCGGGTACGAAATATAGGGGAGAGTTTGAAGAAAAATTTAAAAAAGCCATAGATATATTCCAACAAAACGACGTAATAGTTTTTATTGACGAAATACATAATTTAATGGGTGCAGGTAAAACTGAAGGAAGTATAGATGCTTCCGAAATGTTAAAACCTATGCTTGCTCGCGGGGAATTAAGGCTTATAGGAGCTACGACTTACGACGAATACGCAAAATTCATCGAGCCCGACGAAGCTATGAAAAGGCGTTTTCAACCCATTTACGTTAAAGCTCCCACGCAGGACGACGCGATAAAAATAATTATAGGAATAAAAGATAAATTCGAAGCTTTTCATAGGGTTGAAATTAAAGACGAAGCGGTTGTAGAAGCCGTAACCTTATCCGAAAGGTATTTCAGTGATAGACAGTTGCCCGATAAAGCAATAGATTTAATAGACGAGTGCGCGGCTCAATCTAAACTTCAATCGAGAGCGCCCGAAAAACAAATGCTTTCCTTAAGGGAAAAAATGAGTAAGCTTGACGTAGATTTAGAACACGCTTATAAAATTTCGGACGAAAAAAGGTTTAATAAATTAAAATCGGAAAGAATTTCGCTCGAAAACGAGATGAAAGCGTTAAACGAAAAGAGAATAGCTATAAATTCGGGTAAAAGACCGTATATAGACGCGCAAGACGTAGCTAAACTCGTCAGCGAAAAAACGGGAATTCCCGTTGCAAGACTTACCAAAGAAGAGTCGGAGAGGCTACTGTCTTTGGAAAAGGAACTTCATAATAGAATAATCGGGCAAGAAGAAGCGGTAAGAGCCGTTTCGCAAGTATTAAAAAGGGCAAGACTAGGGTTAAACGACGGAGATAAACCGCTCGGTTCGTTTATATTCGTAGGTTCTACGGGAGTAGGAAAAACCGAACTGTCAAAAGCCCTTGCCGAAATTATGTTCGGTGACGAAAAACTTATGATAAGAATCGATATGGGCGAATATTCGTCGAGAGAAGACGTTACAAAGCTCATAGGTTCGGCACCCGGTTACGTCGGTTCGGATGAAGAAGGGTATTTAACTCAGCGCGTAAGAAGAGAGCCTTATTCGGTTGTTTTGTTCGACGAAATAGAAAAAGCTCATCCCGACGTGTTCAACGTATTATTGCAGGTTTTGGACGAAGGCAGGCTCACCGATAACAAGGGAAGAACGGTAGATTTTAAAAACACGATAATTATTATGACTTCTAATTTGGGAATCAAAGCGGAAGTGTTATCTAGGGAAGAAGAAGATATAAATATATCTAGAGCGTTAAGGACAACCTTTAAACCCGAGTTTTTAAACAGGGTGGAAGAAATAGTTCATTTTAGGCGTTTATCAAGGGAAGAATGTTCTCTGATAGTTGTGAAATTTCTTTCAAAATTGCAAAAAAATCTTGCAAAAAAAGGGATAGACGCAATATTTGACAAGTCTTGCGTAATCGAAGTTTTAAATATGGGTTACAGCGAAGAGTACGGTGCAAGACCGTTAAAAAAGGTAATCGACAAGGAAATAGTAAATATGCTTGCCGACAGGCTTTTAAACGGCGATATCAAATACGGAGATAAAATTTGTTTGTTCGCAAGTTTCGGACAAATAGATTTTTCAATCTTATAAACGACATTTTATTTTAACGGAGGATTTATTATGCAAATTGAAATGGTTACAAAAAACTACGTGGTAAACGAAAAATTAAGAGACGTTATTGAAAAAAAAGTTTCTAAACTCGATAAATATTTTGACGACGATACAAAATGCAAGATTTATCTAAAAAAAGAAGGATTGTCTTCTAAAATGGAATTAAGTCTTGATTATAAAGGTAACTTCATCAGGGCGCAAGCTTACGGAGATAATTTCTACAACACCATAGACGAAGTTTTACCTAAAATAGAAGGGCAACTCCGCAAACACAGAACTAAATTAGAAAAGAAATTAAAGAAAAACGCGTTTATCGAACCTACTCCTTTATTCGACATTCCGGACGTTCCCGATATTAGAATAGCAAAAGTTAAAACGTTTAAGCTCGACCCCATGACTATTGACGAAGCTATTACGGAATTCGAACTTATGGGACATACGTTCTTCGTATTTTTAGATTCCGAAACGGGTAAAGTAAAAGTTCTTTATTTAAGAGACGATAAAAACTTAGGTTTGTTGGATTTAGAGTACTAAAATATGCAAAACGTGGAAATAGGCGTTTCTACCGCTTCACTTTTTAAAAAGCAGTATAACGAACAAGCTATTCCGACTTTAAATTCTATCGACGCGAGAGTGTGTGAAATATTTTTGGAAAGTTATTACGAATACAACGTAAAATTCGGGAAAATTCTTAAAAAAGAGTTAAACGGATTAAAAGTACATTCGTTGCATACCATGACCACGCAATTCGAACCGCAACTTTTTTTGGATAACGAAAGGGCGTATAACGACGCTGTTAAAAGTTTTACGGACGTAATGAAAGTGGCAAAACTGTTAAACGCCAAAAATTACACGATGCACGGTAGAGCGAGATTTAAAAGAACGGCTAATTACGATAACTACGCTCAAAATGCGTACTATTTCAATAAAATTATAGATATAAGTCAAAGCTACGGCGTCGAAACTTGCCTTGAAAATGTCGAATGGGCGTTTTACAACAGACCCGGTTTTTTTGCCGAAGTAAAAAAAGATTGTCCTAGACTAAAAGGCGTTTTAGATATAAAACAGGCGAGAATATCGGGGTACGATTATAGTCTTTACCTAAACGAAATGGGCGAAGCCATAAATACCGTTCATTTAAGCGATTTTGACGAAAACGGGAAAGGGTGTGTTCCGGGTAAAAAAGGTACTTTTGATTTCGAAACGCTGTTTAAGCGTTTAAAAGACGTCGGGTTTAAAGGTAATATGCTAATAGAAGTTTACGCGGAAGCTTTTAACGACGTACAAGAATTAAAAGACGGTTTAGATTATTTAAGAAATATAAAAGAAAAAATTTTTTAATTAAAATAATTGACTAAAATCGACAAAAGTATTAAAATTTAATAGTTTGAAAAGTTAAAATTTTTTAATAAAGAGGTTTTTATGAATATTGCAGACAAAAAATGGTGTGATTCTATGAAGCTTCGCCTTGATTATAACAATATGATGGACGGAATGATTAAGGGCGGAGAAGGAATTACGGATGCAGAAATCGACGCTGGTAAAGATTTAATTAAGCACGCTTTCGATACCGTTCAAGCAAATCGCGGTAGCGGAATGATGGGTTGGGCGGAACTTCCGTACAATCAAGATAAAATCGTAGAAGAAATCAACGCTACGGCTGAAATTGTAAGAAAGAAATATAAATATTTCGTAGTTTTAGGTATAGGCGGAAGCGCGTTAGGTCCTATCGCGGCGTTCCAAGCTTTATGTCATTTACATTACAACGATTTACCCGATAAAAAGAGAAAAGGTCCTAAATTTTACGTTGAAGATAACGTAGACCCTGAAAGAATGAAAGCTTTACTTGACGTAATCGACGTTAAAAAGACTATGTTTAACGTAATCACTAAGAGCGGAGCTACCAGCGAAACTATGACGCAATACCTAATTATCATGAAGCTTTTAAAAGAAAAGCTCGGAGCTAAGGCAAGCGAACATATGATTGCTACAACTTCTGCAAATAAGGGAAATTTAATTAAAATCGCAAAAGAAGAAAACTTAAAAACTTTCTTTATTCCCGACGGAGTAGGCGGAAGATTTTCCGAAATGTGTCCCGTAGGGTTACTTCCCGCGGCGGTACTCGGTATCGATATCAAAGCGATGCTTGCAGGCGCAAAATATATGGACGAATTTTGTAAAAACGCAAACGTAAGGGAAAATCCTTCTTTAATGAGCGCGCTTTTACAATATATCGCAATGAAAAAAGGTAAAAATATTTCCGTAATGATGCCTTATGCCGATTCTTTAAGATATATGGCAGATTGGTATTGTCAGTTATGGGGAGAAAGCTTAGGTAAAACCGTCGATAAAGACGGCAAAACCGTTTACGCGGGACAAACACCCGTTAAATCTTTGGGCGTTACCGATCAACACAGTCAAGTACAGTTATATACGGAAGGACCTTTTGATAAAGTCGTTACTTTTCTTGCGGTAGATAAATATAGAGATATTACTCCTATTCCGGACGGATGTAAAGATATTCCCGACGTTAATTTCCTTTGCGGACATACTATGAACGAATTGATTACCGCCGAAAGAATTGCTACGGAATACGCTTTAACCGTTAAAAACAGGTTAAATCATACCGTATACATTCCAGAAGTAAACGCGTTCACTTTGGGAGAATTGATGTTCTATTTCGAAATGGAAACGGCTTTCGTAGGCGAAATGCTTAATATCGACACCTATAATCAACCCGGAGTAGAAGGCGGAAAGAATGCAACTTACGCATTACTCGGCAGAAACGGTTACGATGAAAAACGTAAAGAATTAGAGAACGCTCCTAAGAAAAAAGACGAATATATTTGTTAATATAAAGACCTTGCTTTTTCGGCAAGGTCTTAGTTTTTTAAATATTTAATACGTTTAGCTTGTTTTTTTAAAGAATTTATTTATTTTTTTTTAGAGTTATATTCTTTACCAAATAATTTTTGTAAAAAATCAAAACGTTAAAATCACAGTAAAAATACGGTTTTCTTTATATTTGTTTTAAAAAAATGTAATATAATCATTATTAAAAAATTTAAAAGTTTTATTTTCGAGGATTTTATTGTTTTTCTTTTTTGAAATATTTAAAAAGTGTAAAAATTTTGTTTTTTAATAAATAAAACGGGGTATAATTTAAAAAAATTTGAAATACATACGTAAAAAACAACCGTTTAAGACATATATTTTACGGAATAGAATAAATTAAGATTTTGTAATGCGAAAAATGTAAAAAATATAAGAAAATTCTTTTATTTTTTGTAAAAAAAAACCAAATAAAACTTGATAATAAATATAATATATAGTATAATATATTTAATATTATTACTATACAAGGGGTGCTATATGGAAAAAGAATACGAACTTCCGCTTTATTTGTTCGGACAAGGTACGAATTATAAAAGCTACGAATTTTTCGGAAGCCATCTTTGTTCGTATAACGGTAAAAAAGGCGCAATGTTCAGGGTTTGGGCGCCACACGCAAAATCTGTTTCCGTCGTAGGAGATTTTAACAATTGGGACTATAACGCAAACGTAATGACCGCTTTGGATGAAACGGGTGTTTGGGAATTGTTTATAGAAGATTTAAAAGAATACGATAATTATAAGTATTCTATAGATTGCAAAAAGGGTAGAATCGTAAAATCGGACCCGTTTGCATATCATTTCGAAACGCCTTCCGAAACCGCTTCTAAATTATACGACTTGGAAGGATACGCTTGGAGCGACGGGGAATATCGTTCTAAAAGCAGAATGACAAACGTTTATTCTTCGCCTATGAATATATACGAAGTAAATTTAGGTTCTTGGAAAAAATATCCCGACGGTAATTATTACAGTTACGACGATTTGGCAAGAGAATTAGTCGATTATTGTGTAGATATGGGATATACTCACGTAGAATTTATGCCTATAACCGAGTTTCCTTTCGACGGTTCTTGGGGGTATCAGGTAACGGGCTATTTCGGGGTTACTTCGAGATACGGAACGCCAAAACAATTTATGAATTTAGTAAACGCGTTTCACAAAAAAGGAATAGGCGTTATACTCGATTGGGTTCCCGCACATTTCCCGAAAGACGCTCACGGTTTATACGAGTTTGACGGAGAACCGTTATACGAGAGTTCGCGTTGGGATTTAATGGAACATAAAAGTTGGGGAACGAGAAGATTCGATTACGGAAAAACGCAAGTTCAATCTTTCTTAATTTCAAGCGCGCACTTCTTTTTTGAAAAATATCATATAGACGGAATTAGGGTAGACGCCGTTGCAAGTATGTTGTATTTAGATTACGACAAAAAGGACGGAGAATGGATACCTAACAAATACGGCGAAAATAAAAATTTAGAAGCTATAGACTTTTTAAGAAAACTAAACAAAAGTATTTTCGAGCAATATCCTTACGCTTTAATGATTGCGGAAGAATCTACGGCTTGGCCTATGGTTACAAAGCCCACGGATATAGGCGGGTTAGGTTTTAACTTCAAATGGAATATGGGTTGGATGAACGATATTTTATCCTACGTTAAATGCGACCCGTATTTTAGGAAATTTGAACACAATAAACTTACGTTTTCTATGATGTACGCATTTTCCGAAAATTATATTTTACCCATTTCGCACGATGAAGTCGTACACGGTAAAGCTTCTTTAATAAATAAAATGCCGGGTACTTACGAAGAAAAATTTGCCGGCGATAGGGCGTTTTTCGGGTATATGTTTACTCATCCCGGCAAAAAACTAAACTTTATGGGTAACGAATTCGGTCAATTTATCGAATGGCGTTATGCGGAAGGTTTAGAATTTTTCCTATTAGACTATCCGATGCACGCAAAATTGAAAGAATATACAAAAACGCTTAACTTTCTTTACAAAAATACTCCTGCGTTTTACGAGATAGAAGATTCTTGGGACGGGTTCGAATGGTTAGACGCAAACAATAAAGACTTAAATACCATCGCATATATTCGTAGGGATAAAAAAGGCGAGGAATATATTTGTATTATTTGTTTCAGCGGAGTTGATACGGATTATTATTTAAGACTTGAAAAAGCTAAATACAGCGTTGTGTTAGACAGCGACGACGTTAAATTCGGCGGAAGTGGTCTTAATAAGAGAAAGAGAGTTTATTCGACTAAAAAATTCGGAAAAGAAACGGCAATATTGTTTAAAATGCCCGCTTCGTCTTGCTTGATTTTAAAAAAGATTAAAGCATAACAGGAAAAAATAAAAAAAGAATTTCATAAAATTAAAAGTTCTATTTCGTTTTTTTTCTTATCCGTATTATACAACGTGTTTTAAGAATCCAAAAACGGAATAAAACGATAAAACACAAAATATAAAATAAATAAGAAACTATTTAACGGGGGATAATATGTTATCAAAAAAGGAATGCGTCGCGATGCTTTTAGCAGGCGGACAAGGCAGTAGATTATACGCGCTTACTAATAAAGTTGCAAAACCTGCTTTAACGTATGGCGGAAAATATAAAATTATAGACTTTCCGTTGTCTAACTGCGTAAATTCGGGAATAGATACGGTTGGAGTTCTTACGCAATATCAACCTTTGGAACTTGCCGATTACATAGGAAACGGACAACCTTGGGATTTGGACAGGTTGTACGGCGGAGTTCATATCTTATCGCCTTATCAAGCGAAAACGGGTAGCGAATGGTATAAAGGCACTGCAAACGCAATATATCAAAATTTAGCGTTTATTAAAAGATATAATCCCGAATATGTAGTAATTCTGTCGGGCGACCATATTTACAAAATGGATTATTCTTTAATGCTTGCTGAGCATAAAAAGAATAACGCGTCTTGTACGGTTGCAACCATAAGCGTTCCAATAGAAGAAGCTTCGAGATTCGGAATAGTCAATATAAAAGAAGACGGAAAAATTTACGAATTCGAAGAAAAGCCCAAAAAACCGAAGAGTACTTTGGCTTCTATGGGAATATATATCTTTACAGCTTCTAAATTGTATAAATATTTAGACGAAGACGAAGCAAATCCTAATTCTTCTAACGATTTCGGAAACGACGTTTTACCGAAAATGCTTGCGGACGGAGAAAGAATGTTTTCGTACGAATTTAAAGGTTACTGGAAAGACGTAGGAACGATAGACGCGTTGTTTGAAGCGAATATGGACTTACTTGGCGACCAACCTAAATTCCCGTTTTACGATGCGGAATTTAAAATACATTCTCGTACCCCAATCGCTCCACCGCATTACATAGGAGAAAGTGCAAGAGTAGTAAATTCCATTATTTCGCTAGGATGCGAAATTTACGGTGAAGTAGAAAATTCGGTACTTGCGGAAAATGTAACGGTAGAAGAAGGCGCGGTAGTTAAAAACAGTGTTATATTCGGTGGGTGTACCGTTAAAAAAGGTGCAAAACTGGATTACAGTATATTAGACAATAACGTAAAAGTCGGCGAAAACGCAAAAGTCGGCGGAAACGATATTAAAAAAATAACGGTAATCGGCGCAGACGTAGAAATAGGTAAAAATAAATCGGTTAAAAACGGTTTAATTATAAACGAAAACGTATAAGGAGCAAAAATATGAATGCACTCGGAATTATTTTTTCAAATATACACGATAGTAACATTCCCGAATTGACGGCTGAAAGAACTATGGCGTCTATTCCGTTTTGCGGAAGATATCGTCTTATCGACTTTGCTCTTTCTAATATGATTAACTCGGGTATTACAAAAGTGGGAGTAATAACCAAGAGTAATTATCAATCTTTAATGGACCACGTCGGAAGCGGAAAGGATTGGGACTTGGCGAGAAAGAACGGTGGTCTTATGATTTTACCGCCTTTCGGAGTACAAGAAAACAGTATGATGTACAATACTAGGTTAGAAGCTTTAAAAGGCGTATCCGGATTTTTGAAAAAATCCACGCAAGAATACGTTATTATGAGCGATTCGGACGCCATTTCGTCTATGGATTTAGAAGAAATTTTAAAATATCATAACGATAACGGCGCGGATATAACCATGATTTACACCGTTAAAAATATGAAAGAAATTTCAGGAAAAGACAATATAATTTTAGACGTAGACGGTTACGGCAGAGTTAAAGGTTTCGAATTTAACCCCGTTACCAGTGGAAACGTAAACTTATATTCTAACATTATGCTTATTAAAAGAACGTTTTTACTTTCTTTAATATCAGAGTCTGTCGCTCACGGCAAGCGTTCTTTTTCAAGAGATGTTTTAGCCCATAATACTGAGAGTATAAGAATATTTGCTTATCAATATAAAGGTTTTATGACTACAATGTCGTCTTTAAAAAATTATTACGACGTAAGTATGAGTATGCTAAATGCCGACATAAGACAAAAACTTTTTAAATCGAGCGAAGTTTACACTAAAACAAAAGACAGTACTCCTACCAAATATGGAGCTAATTGCGTAGTTAAAAATTCTTTAATTGCAGACGGTTGCATAATAGAAGGAGAAGTTTATAATAGCATAATTTTTAGGGGTGTTAAAATTTCGAGAGGTACCGTAGTTAAAAACAGTATTTTAATGCAAGACAGTATTACGGGTGAAAATGTTTCGCTAAATGCGATAATAACCGATAAAGACGTCGTTATAAGAGACGGAAGACAACTTTCGGGTTGCGATAATCACCCGTTCTTTATTTCAAAAGGGAGTGTTATATAATGGCTGAAACAAAAAAAACCACCGTTAAAAGGGTAAGCTCTAAAAGCAAAGTTCAAAAAGAAGTAACTAACGCCGTAAGTGCGCAAGAAGAACAAAAAATCGAAGTTCCTTGCAAGCAAGAAGAAGTAGTAAGCGAACCGATAGAAATAAAAGTTCACAAAAGGGGAAGTATTTTATTTGTCGCAAGCGAATGTAACCCGTTCGTAGCGTCGGGCGGTTTAGCCGACGTAATAGGTTCGCTTCCCAAAGCTCTTGCAAAAAACGGCAATTACGACGTAAGAGTAGTAATTCCGCTTTATAAGTGTATAGGGGGAGAATATAGGCAACGTTTTACCTATCTAGGAAATTTTAACGTAGGACTCGGTTGGAGAAACCTTTATTGCGGAGTATTTTCTTTAAGACAAGACGACGTTACTTATTACTTTATAGATAACGAATATTATTTTAAAAGGGACGCTTTGTACGGAGAATTCGACGATGCAGAAAGATTTGCGTTTTTCTCCAAAGCGGTTTTGGATATGATGGGATATTTAGATTATTATCCTACCATAATGCACGCAAACGATTGGCAAACCGCTTTATCCGTAATATATTTAAAAACGCTTTATTACGGAAAATTCGGGTTTTCTGAAATTAAAACCGTGTTCACTATACACAATATAGAATATCAAGGTAAGTACGGACACGATTTGGCTTGGACGCTTTTCGGTTTACCCGAATACACTTACGCAATGCTCGATTACGACGGTTGTTTAAATTTGTTAAAGGGCGCAATCGAATATAGTAATTACGTTACCACCGTTTCTCCTACGTACGCGCAGGAAATAAGAAACGCATATTTTGCTCACGGATTAGAGTATTGCATAAATAAAAACTCTTATAAAATTAGCGGAGTTTTGAACGGAATAGATGAAAATCTTTATAATAGCGAAAAAGATAAAAAATTATTTGCTAATTACAGCGTAAACGATTTATCGGGTAAAAAAGTATGTAAGCAAAAATTGCAAGAAATGCTTTCCTTACCGCAAAGGGACGTTCCGATTATCGCTATAATTTCAAGACTTGTAAGTCATAAAGGGCTTGACCTTGTAAAATGCGTTTTAGAAGAAATTTTAGGCGAAGACGTACAAGTAATAATTTTAGGAAAAGGCGACTGGCAATTTGAAAACTATTTCGGCGACGTAGCTTATCGTTACGGCGGAAAGTGTAGAATGATACCCGCATACAATAAAGATTTAGCTTCTAAAATTTATTCGGGTGCGGATATATTCCTAATGCCTAGTAAGCAAGAACCGTGCGGATTAAGTCAAATGATTGCTTGTAGATACGGTACCGTGCCTGTAGTAAGAAGAACGGGCGGCCTTGCCGATAGTATAACGCCTTTCAACGAAGGAAACAGAGATAAAGGTATAGGATTCGTATTTAATAACTATAACGCTCACGAAATGTTATACGTTATAAAAGACGCTATATTTACTTACGGAAACAAGGAAGTTTGGACGGGTATAATGAAAAGAGCTATGGAAACCGACTTTTCTTGGAAAAATTCTGCGATAAAATACGAAGAAATTTATGAAAAACTTTAAAAATGATAAATATTAAATATACAGGAGAATAATGAATGAAAGCAAGTAAAAAAATCGAAACTCAACCTATTGTAACGATAAAACAAGAACAAAAAGCAATTCCTTTTACCAAAAGGGAAGCTACGGAGTTATTAAAGGGTAAATTATCCAAGTTCTTCGGAATATCCGATAGCGACGTTACCAAAGAACAAATTTATAAAGCCGTAGTTATGGCGGTAAGGGATATTCTTCTTGAAAAGAGAAATAAATACGCTAAAATCGTAAAAGAAAAGAAGGGTAAAAAAGTATATTATCTTTGTATGGAATTTCTAGTAGGTAGGTCTTTAAAAAACAATCTATACAATTTAGATATGACTAAACAGTTTGAAGAAGCCGTTGCGCCTTACGGATATTCTTTAGAGGATTTGTACGAATATGAGCCCGACGCAGGACTCGGAAACGGCGGACTCGGAAGATTGGCGGCTTGTTTTATGGACGCTTTGGCAAGTCAAGATTATCCTGCAATGGGATATTCTATCAGATACGAATATGGTTTGTTTAAACAAAAAATCGTTGACGGTTGGCAAATGGAATTGCCCGATATTTGGCTTCCCGGCGGAGAAGTATGGCTTACTCAAAGATTAGATAAGGCTGTAAAAGTTAAATTCGACGGACACGTTGAAGAAATTTGGACGCCCGACGGAGTAAAAGTAAACCACGTTAACGCTCAAGAAGTAGAGGCTGTTCCTTACGATATGATGATTTCGGGAAAAGATTGTGAAGCGGTTTCCGTTTTAAGACTTTGGAGAGCAAGAAGCATAACTAATTTCGATATGCACAAGTTTTCGCAAGGAGATTACGCTCAATGCCTTAAAGAAAGTAACGAAGCGGAACTCATTTCAAAAGTTCTTTATCCTTCCGACAACCATTTCGAAGGTAAATCTTTAAGATTAAAACAACAATATTTCTTAGTAAGCGCAAGTTTACAAAATATATTAGATTCTCACTATAACGTTTATAGAACGTTTGAAAATTTAGCGGATAAAGTAGCTATTCATATTAACGATACGCATCCCGCTCTTTGCATTCCCGAACTTATGAGATTGCTTATGGATGAACACGGCTACGGCTGGGATAAAGCTTGGGAAATCGTAACCAAAACGGTAGCTTACACCAACCATACCGTTATGGCGGAAGCTTTGGAAAAATGGAACGAAGACTTAATTGAAAGAAGACTTCCGAGAATTTATTCCATAATAAAAGAAATAAACAGAAGATTCTGCAAAGAAATGTGGGATTTGTATCCCGGCGATTGGGCTAAAATCGACAGAATGTCCATAATTTCGGGCGGACAGGTAAGAATGGCGAATTTAAGCGTAATAGCTTCGCATAAAGTAAACGGAGTTTCCGCGCTTCACAGTGAAATTATTAAAGAGAGTATATTTAAAGATTTTGCAGAAACCTATAAAGATAAATTTACCAACGTTACTAACGGCATCGCGTATAGAAGATGGCTTTGTCAGTCTAACCCCGAACTTTCTTCTTTAATTACAGATTGTATAGGCGATAAATACGTTAAAGACGCAAGTCAACTTGCTAATTTAAGAAAATTCGCTTCCGACAGTGCGGTATTAGACAGAATCAACGAAATTAAAAAGATTAAAAAAGTTCAATTTTGCGAATATGTTAAGAATAAAACCGGAGAAATTCTTAATCCCGATTCTATGTTTGACGTTCAGGCTAAAAGAATGCACGAATATAAAAGGCAACTTCTTAACGCAATGCATATAATTTACTTATACAACGAACTTAAAAAGAATCCCGATTTGGAAATGACGCCCAAGACGTTTATTTTCGGTGCGAAAGCCGCTCCCGGATACTATCTTGCTAAACAAATTATTAAACTTATTTGTTATTTAGCGCAAGATATCAATAACAATCCTAATCCGAAAATCAGAGAAAAATTAAAAGTTATATATTTAGAAGATTATAACGTATCTTTGGCTGAAAGACTTATGCCTGCAACCGAACTTAGCGAACAAATATCTCTTGCGGGAAAAGAAGCTAGCGGTACGGGTAATATGAAATTTATGATAAACGGCGCTTTAACGATAGGAACTATGGATGGGGCAAACGTTGAAATGTTCGAACAAGTCGGAAAAGATAACATCTTTATTTTCGGACTTACCGCAAAAGACGTAGAAGACTTATGGAATCAAGGATATAACGCTTCCGCTTACTATAATAACAACGCAAAACTTCAAGAAATTATCGAAGCGTTAAGAGTTGGTTTTAACGGACAATCGTTTGAAATGTTTAGAGAATATTTATTGACGAACAGTCCTATTGCAGACCCCTATATGTGTATGGCTGATTTCTCGTCCTATAAAGATACGCACGATTATATCGATAGAGTATATCAAGACAAGAAGAAATGGGCTAAGATAAGTTTAGAAAACATTGCGGGAAGCGGAATTTTCTCAGCGGACAGAAGTATAAGAGAATATGCAAATAACATTTGGAACATTAAACCTATAAAATGATTTATTACAACCCGCTAGACCTTAAATGTAAAAGCATTAAGGGAGCTATAACAGATTTAGACGAAGTAAATATATCAATAAAATTAAGTGATGCCGAAAGGTGTCGCTTAATTTTGAGAAATGACAGTAACAATTCAACGTCCGCTTATGAAATGGATAAATATCCCGACAATATTTATTCGGTAAAACTGCCAAAACTCGAAGTCGGTCTTTATTGGTATTATTTCGTTTTCAACAACGAGTATTGTATAGGGCTTGGGAAAAACTATAATGCGGTAGTTAACAACAACGTAAACTGTTATCAATTGCTAGTTTACGACCACGACTACAAAACGCCCGAATGGTTTAAGGGTGGAATAATGTATCAAATTTTCCCTGATAGATTTTATCGCGACGGTGATTTTACCGTTCCCGAAGGTAAGATAAAAAGGGAAGACTGGTACGGAACGCCTTTTTACAAAGCAATTAACGGAAAAGTTTTAAATAACGACTTTTTCGGCGGTAATTTAAAGGGAATCGAGAAAAAACTAAAATATTTAAAGAGTTTAAACGTATCGGTAATTTATCTTAACCCCATATTTTTATCGTATTCTAACCATAGATACGATACGTCCGATTATATGAAAATCGACACGGTTTTAGGCGACGAAAAAGATTTAAAATCGCTTTTAAACAAAGCCAAAAAGTTAGGAATTAAAATTATTTTGGACGGCGTTTTCAATCATACGGGCGACGATAGCATATATTTCAATAAATACGGTCATTTCGACACGGTAGGAGCTTATCAAAGTAAGGATTCGCCTTATTATTCGTGGTATTGTTTCGATAAATTCCCCGATAAATATTTAAGTTGGTGGGGAATAGATATTTTACCTACGATAAACAAAAATTCTATGGAATTCGAAGACTTTATCGCGGGCGAAAACGGAATGTTAGAGCATTACGCAAAATTAGGCGTTGCAGGGATAAGGCTTGACGTTGTAGACGAAATTCCCGATAGCTTCGTTGTAAAAATAAGAGACGCAATGCACAGAGTAGATAGCGATAATCTTGTTTTGGGCGAAGTATGGGAAGACGCGACCAATAAAATTGCGTATAGCGTAAGAAGAAAGTATTTTCAGGGGAAAGAACTTGATTCTGTAATGAATTATCCCTTAAAAGACGCTATAATCAATTTCGTTTTAACGGCAAATTCCACTAATTTATCCAACGTAATAAAATCGCAAACGGATAATTATCCTAAAATGGCGTTAGATTGTCTTATGAATATTTTAGGAACTCACGATACGCCGAGAATTTTAACGGTTTTAGGTAGAGAAACGGCAACGACGAGTAAGGAAGAAAGCGAATTTGAATTCCTATCCGATAAAGAATTATCTAACGGAATACAAAGATTAAAAGTTGCTTCTTTACTACAATTTACCTTATACGGCATACCTTCCGTGTATTACGGGGACGAAGCGGGACTAGAAGGAAATATGGACCCGTTCAATCGTAAATGTTATCCGTGGGATAGAGAAAATAAAACCATTTTAAGTTGGTATAAAAGGCTATCCGAAATAAGAAGCAAAATAGATTTGTTTAAAGACGGAGAACTTAACGTTTTAATAGAAGACGAAGGTTTGTTTATTTACGAGCGTAGAAAGGGTAACGATAACGTAATAATCGCTATAAATTTAAGCGTAAACGATTATTCGATAGATTTATCTAAGCCTTGTTACGACTTATTAAGCAGAACTTTCCACGAAAAACACGTTGGGCTAGAAAGTGGCGGAATGGCTCTTTTGTGGAGAAAAAACGTATAATACGGCAATCAAAAAATATTTAAAAATCACTTATAAAATCTTAAAAAATTGAATTTTTTATGATAATGGTAGAATTATGGATATCAATAAAAAAATAACTGAAGAATTTAATTTGAATTCTAAGCACGTCGATAATATCATCGCATTATTAGACGATGGAAACACCATTCCTTTTATCGCAAGATACAGAAAAGAATTAACGGGACATATAGACGACCAAGTTTTAAGGCAACTTGCGGACAGGCTTGAATATTTAAGAAATCTTGAAAAAAGAAAGGAAGAGATTGAAAAAGCAATTGACGCGCAAGGCAAGCTTACGGACGAAATAAAGCAAGCGTTATCTAGCGCGGTAACTCTTACGGAAGCGGAAGATATATACAGACCTTTCAAACAAAAAAAGATGACGAGAGCTACTTCCGCAATAGAAAAGGGACTACAACCCTTAGCGGATATTTTGTTAAAACAAGATATAACGCAAGGAAGTTTAGAAGAGCTTGCGTCGCCTTATATTAACGAAGAAAAGAAAGTTATGGACTATAAACAAGCTTTGCAAGGTGCGGAAGACATAATTGCGGAAATCGTATCCGATAATGCGGAACTTAGAAAAAAATTACGTAGAATTTTTATAAAAAACGGTATAATTTCGTCTAAAAAATCAAAAAAGGACGACGAAGGAGCGTTTACATATGAAAATTACGCGCAGTACGAAGAACCCGTGTCCGAAATTAAAGGTCATAGAATTCTCGCTTTAAATAGGGGCGAAAAAGAAGACTATTTAAAAGTAAAGGTAAGTATAGACGAAGAATTGGCAGTCCGCGTATGCGAAGCGTATTACGTTAAGGACGGCAGTATTACCACCGAATGCGTTAAAAGGGCGGTTGCCGATTCTTACGATAGACTTATAGAACCTTCTATCGAAAGGGAAATAAGGGCGATGCTTACCGAAAACGCGCAAGAGCAAGCTATAAAAATGTTTGAAGAAAACTTAAAACCGTTACTTTTGCAACCTACGCTTAAAGATAAAGTTGTAATGGGCTTCGACCCGGGAAACAGAACGGGTTGTAAAATAGCCGTAGTAGACGAAACGGGTAAGTTTTTGGATAAAACGGTAGTGTATCCCACTCCGCCTAAAAACGAAATAGAAAAATCCAAAGAAGTCTTAAAAAAACTTATTAAAAAAGATAAAGTTCAAGTAATATCCATAGGTAACGGAACGGCGTCCAAAGATTCGGAAATGTTCGTTGTGGATATGTTAAAAGAAGTCAATGCGGACGGAGATAACGTTACTTACGCAGTCGTAAGCGAAGCGGGAGCTTCCGTATATTCGGCTTCTAAAACGGGTGCGGAAGAATTCCCCGAACTCGACGTTTCGGAAAGGTCGGCAATATCTATCGCTCGTCGTTTGCAAGACCCGCTTGCCGAACTTATAAAAATAGACCCTAAATCCATAGGCGTAGGGCAATATCAACACGATATGCCACCTGCAAGGCTTGACAGCGTTTTAAACGGCGTTTTGGAAAATTGCGTAAACTCGGTCGGAGTAGATTTAAACACCGCAAGTCCTCAATTACTGTCTTTTGTTTCGGGGTTAAATAAAAACATAGTTAAAAATATTGTAACTTTTAGAGAGAAAAACGGTAAATTTAAAGATAGAAAACAGCTTTTAGAAGTGTCCAAACTCGGCGAAAAAGCTTTTATGCAATGCGCGGGATTTTTAAGAATTACGGACGGAGATAACATTTTAGACAATACTTCCGTACACCCCGAATCCTACGAAGCGGTACAAAAATTACTTAAATTGTTCGATTACGGCGAAGAAGAAGTAAAAAACAATAAATTATCTGCTTTAAGCGGTAAAGTTAAAGCGTACGGAGAACAAAAAGTTGCCGTAGCTTGCGGAGTAGGCGTACCTACCTTAAACGATATTATTGTAGAAATAACTAAACCGGGGAGAGATATAAGGGATAGTTTGCCAAAGCCCGTACTTCGTAGCGACATTAAAGAAATTAAAGACCTTAAAGAAGGAATGATAATTAAGGGTACGGTAAGAAACGTAACCGATTTCGGCGCATTCGTCGATATAGGTGTTCATCAAGACGGGTTAGTGCATATCTCGGAAATTTCCGATAGTTTTATTAAACACCCGCTAGACGTTTTAAAGGTCGGACAACCCGTAGACGTAATGGTAATAGGCGTGGACGAAAAAAAGAACAGAATAGCTTTATCTATTAAAAAAATAAAAAGAAATTGACAAAGCTAAATTTATGTGGTAAAATAACGTATATAAACTTAAAAAAAGTTTTTAAAACGGAAAACCGTTAAATTACAGGAGGCAAAAATGTCAACTTTCGACAAAGTAGCGAAGCTTATAAGTTCGCAATTAGGAATAGATAAAGAAAAAGTAAAGCCCGAATCTTTAATAGTAGCCGATTTAGGCGCTGACTCTATAGACGTTTTTGAAATGGTTATGGCGTTAGAAGACGAACTCGGTATCGAAATTAACGAAGATAAGGTTCAAGAATTAAAAACCGTACAAGACGTAGTAAATATAATCGAAAACAACTAATTTTCATAAGACTTAAAGGTTTTTTGCAAGAATAATTACACCGTAAAAGTTTTTTCTTGCGTTTAGCTTTTTTGTAAATATCGTTTAGTACGCAATATGGTTCACTATGGAAACCCTGCTTATAAAAGCGGGGTTTTATTTTTGTTTAAAGTTGGCAAACCTATTATTGATATCTAAATTTTAAAAAAAATTTTACAATAAAAAAATTTAAAGTTTACTTTTTAACTTTAAATCGTTCGACTTTTTATCGTTTTTTTTGTCGAGAAATTCTATAAAATTGCATTTAAAAATCATTGAAAAAAAAATATATATATGTTATACTTAGTATTAATATTTATTAAAGGGGGAAAACTAATTTGAAAACAAAAAAAGCAGTATCAAAATTTTTCTCTCTTGAAAATTTGGGAATTTTACTCGTAGTATTTTCCATAGTAGGTTTAATTTGCTTAATCGGGGGAGATTTATTCTTCGGTCAATTGGGTTTAAACATAAGGGGGGCATTGCTCGGCGTATTCGGCTTAACGTCTTACGCGTATTTCTTTTTATTTTCGGTATTCGGGGTTTTAATAGTGGCGGGATTAAAAATTAAGCTCAAATTTTCGCTGTCTAAATTTTTTTTATTTTTTATTACCGTTTTTTCGTTATTTTCAATAATACATTTGGCGTCGGCTTCTTATAACGGCGGATATTCCGATTATGTTTCCAAATGCTATAAAATGGGCTTTGACAAGCGTTGTTCTTTCGGTGGAGCGTTTATGGCATTATCGGTAGGACTATTTGCCGACATTTTAAGTTCGATAGGCGCTTACGTTTTATTTTCTTTAATTTTCGTTGCGGTAATAGTTTATATTGTAACTAAAATCGTAAAAAGAAAAGATTTCGCTTATTCTAAAAAATCGGAAAATAAGCAAGAAGTCAGTTTGCCGTTTTTCAACAACGCAACCGTTCCTACGGAAGAACAAAAGTATATTTACGATTTACCTTTGGCAAAGTCTTATAAACCTTACGTAGAGGAGAAAAAAGCCGATAAAGATATAGTTTCTTTGCTTCAAGATTCGCTCAGAAAAAAATCTAACAAAGGCGTAAAAGAAGAAATTTATAACACGGGATATAATTATTCGAATAACGTTTCCGAGCCTATATCGTTTAACGAAAAATATAAAAGTTTTTCAAATGACGAAAATTTAGATAATAGCCGAATAACGCCCGAAACCTTTATCCCTAAAAACGAAAGCGAGCAGGAAGAAAAAAATTATTTCGGCAATAAAAACGTAAACTTTAACCCCTACGGAGCGAGTGATTTTTCTAATTCCGAACAAGAAGAAAACAAAACTTATTCCGACGTGTATTCAAGGTTGTCTTTTAAAAAGCGTTCTAACGAAGAAAAAGACGGAGAAGAAAGCTATAAAAAAGATTTCAGTAAGTACGTTTTTGATAAAAAAGAAGATTTTTCTACGGGATTTGAAAAACAAGATAACTACGGAAAAGATAACGTAAATCAAAATTCTTATTACGATAAAAATTCGTATTCGCAAAAAACATATTCAGATATAAACGATACGTCGTTTACTCAAAAAGACGGCTTTTCGTTTGCGGAACAAAATTCTGCCGGTAAATTTTACGACGTTCCTAAACAAGATGTAACGAAAGATTATTTCGCTTCTTCTCAAAACGATGATAAGAGAGATTACTTCGGGGTAACTCAAAACGCAGAAAAGAAAGAAGAAATTTCTTTGGAAAATTACGATTACAGCGATTTCGTATTCAATTCTTTCCCGACTACCATGCTCAATCATTACAACGTCAACGAAAATAAAGAGCAGTTAGAACAATTTTTCGCCTTTTGTAAAGAAAGAATTTTAGCCGTTATAGAAACTATGAAAAAGCGTTCTATGGAGATTGCGGAAATTCATCACGGACCTACGCTTACAAGGTTCGATTTGCCTGTTCCGATAGGCGTTGCGATAAGGGATATAACGGGCTTACAAGAAGATATGGGGGTTCAACTCAACTGCGCGGGACAATTAAGAATTGCGCCCGTACCCAAATCGAATAAGGTCGGGGTAGAGGTTCCTAACGAAAATAGAGTAACGGTAAGTTTAAGAGAGCTTATAGAAAGTAAAGAATTTTGTTCGGCGAAAGCGGAAAACGTACCTTTCGTCGTCGGAAAAGACGTTATAGGAAACGTTTTAGTAATGGAACTAGCCAAACTTACCCATATTTTAATAGCGGGTTGTTCGGGCTCGGGTAAATCGGTTTTCGTACGCTCTATTTTAGTTAGTATGATGCAAAAATGTTCGCCAAAAGATATGCGTTTGATAATTTGCGACCCCAAAGGCGTAGATTTCGTAGCTTTTAAAGGCGTTCCGCACTTGTTAATAGACGAAATAATAGTCGATAGGCCAAAAATTATTAAGATTTTGGACTGGGCGGTTAAAGAAATGGGGCGTAGGTACTCTAAGCTTCAAGAAGCGGGTTGTGCAAACATTGCCGAATACAATAAAATTATGAAAGACAGGGAAGAAATGCCCAGAATAGTTTTATTTATTGACGAGTTTGCTGATTTAGTCAGCGCGGACAAATTAAATATTTTACCTAAGGTTCAAATTTTGGCGCAAAAAGCAAGGGCTGCGGGAATACACGTTATACTTGCAATGCAAAGACCTTCCGTAGAAATAATTTCGGGAGATATAAAGGTAAACTTCTCTACAAGAATTTCATTAAAAATGCAAACGGCGGTAGACAGTAGAACTATTCTCGACGAAACGGGAGCGGAAAATTTGTTAAATCACGGGGATATGCTTTTCTTTACCCCTAACGACAGCCATTTGATAAGAGCGCAAGGTCCTAACGTCAGCGGAGAAGAAATTTTTAAAGTAGTACAATTCTTAAAAACGAACAATAAATGTGTGTTTGACGAAAAAATCAAAGCGTATTTGGATAAAACGTCTTCTTCCGATACCGTTTTAACGGGTGAAGCCGATGACGACGACAAAGATTTCGAATTAAAGAAAAAAGCTTTGGAATTCGTTATAAGAACTCAAAGTACAAGCGTTTGCGCTTTACAAAGAGAATTGAGAGTAGGATTTAATAGGGCGTCGGTTTTGAAAGATTGGATGGTTAAAAACGGCTACGTGGGAAACTCTTTGGAAAACAATAAAAGCGAAGTAAAAATCACGATGGAAGATTATGATAAAATGTTTGGCGAACAAAAATAAATTCGTAGACGTTTTATAAATCAAAAGCTATAATGAAAAAATAGTGTTGCATAATCAAAAATAACGGAGAAAAATGGAACGAAAGAAAATAGGCGTTATTTCGCTCGGGTGCGATAAAAACAGAGTAGATTCCGAAAAAATGCTTTATTATTTAAAGGAATTTGCGGAAATTACCAACGAAATAGAAAACGCTCAAATAATCATAATAAATACGTGCGCGTTTTTGTGTTCTTCAAGAGAAGAAGCTATAAACGAAATTATGCGTTGCAATTCCTTGCGTGAAAACGGCGTTTTGGAAAAAATAGTAGTAACGGGTTGCCTTCCGCAAAAATTTATAAAAGAGCTTTATGGCGAGCTTACCGAAGTAGATTTGTTTTTAGGTGCTTTCGATTACGAGTTGTTAAAAACGGGAATAGAAGAAATCTACAAAAACAAAAGGGTAAATTTAGTAGGAAAAGGCAATAAAACTCAAACGGAGTCTAGAATATTAACAACACCTTATCATTACGCTTATCTTAAAATTGCCGATGGTTGCGATAATAGGTGTACGTACTGTTTAATTCCGTATATTCGCGGAAAATATTTTAGCGAGCCTATCGAAGAACTTAAAGAAGAAGTCAAAAAATTAGGTTTTATAAAAGAGCTTATTTTAGTTGCTCAAGACGTTACTTTATACGGTAAAGACTTATACGGAAAACCGAGTATAGCAAGACTTTTAAAAGAGCTTACGGCAATGGAAGAAGTCGGTTCTATCAGACTTTTATACTGCTATCCCGACAAGTTTGACGACGAGTTGATAAACGAAATTATCACTAACGATAAAATAATTAAATACGCGGATATCCCTTTCCAACACGCCGACGATGAAATTTTAAGAAAGATGAATAGGCGCGGAAATAAAGAAGAGTATTTAAAACTCGTTAAAAAGTTGCAAGACGGTGGCGTTGCAGTTCGTTCTACGTTTATTGCGGGATTTCCGTCCGAAAGCGAAGAAGCTTTTGAAAATTTAGTTGATTTTATTAAACAGGCTAAATTATTCAACGCGGGGTTTTTCGCATATTCGCGAGAAGAAGGAACGCCTGCGTATAATTTCCCCGACCAAATAGACGAAAAAACTAAAAAACAAAGAGTTAAAAAGCTTTACGACGTTCAAAAGAAAATTTCCAAAGAAAATCTTAAACGTTTTATCGGAAAAGAATTAAAAGTCGTTTGCGACGGGGTTGATTACGAAAAACAAAGTTTTTACGGAAGGGCGTATTTCAGCGCGCCTGAAGTGGACGGAGTCGTGTATTTTTCGGGGGACGAAGATATAGTTCAAGGGGAAGAATATACGGTTTTAATAGAAAAATCTTTTGATTACGATTTGTATGGAGGAATTGTAAAATGAATTTACCTAACAAAATTTCTTTAACGAGAATATTTTTAATTCCCGTTTTCATCGCGTTTTTTTATTTAACGTGTATTCCGTACAATTACGTATGGGCAGGCTTAATATTCGTTATTGCCGCTTGCACGGATTTTATCGACGGATACATAGCTAGAAAATACAATTTAGTAACCGATTTAGGTAAGTTTTTAGACGCTATTGCCGATAAGGTTTTGGTTATGACCGCTTTAACGCTAATTATAAGCGTAAACGGAATACTAATAAATAATATAGTCGGCGGAATAGGAGTTGCTTTAATTTTGGCAAGAGAATTCATCGTAAGCTTTTTCAGAATGATAGCAGCTTCTAAATCTACCGTAATTGCAGCGGATAAATGGGGAAAAATTAAAACCACCGTTCAAGACGTTTGCATCGCTATTTTGCTAATAGGTTATAATTTCTTTAATTTATGCGGTTTTAGTAAGGCTTTAAGAATTACGGGATTCGTTTTATTTTGCGTAGCCGTAGTTATTACTATTCTATCGGGAATAGAAATGTTTATAAAAAATAAATGCGTTTTAAAGGAGAAAGAAAACAATGAGTAGACAAGAAGAACTCGTATCGCTTTTAAAGGAAAAAAATTTAAAGCTATCCGTAGCCGAATCTTTTACGGGCGGTTTAATCAGTGAAAAAATCGTTTCCGTCAGCGGAGCAAGCGAAGTTTTTTACGAAGGTATGGTTTGCTATAACGCTCAATCCAAAATAGACAGGTTAAACGTAAAAGAAAGCACAATATCCGAAAAAGGAGTCGTTAGCGCGGAAACGGCTTGTGAAATGGCGACGGGGCTTTTAAAAACGGGCAATTGCGACGTAGCTATCGCAACTACGGGTTATTCCGACGTAAACGAAGACGATAAGCAAATAGGTTTATGTTACGTTGCCGTAGGATTCGAAGGAAAAATTGCCGTAAGCAAAAACGTTTTTGACGGAACAAGACGTCGTATAATGGAAAGGGCAAGCTGTAAAGCTTTGGATATGGCTTTTAAAATCGTTTCGGGACAGGACGGAAGAAACGTTGAAGAAGGTCAAGCGGAAGAAAATCTTGCCGATTTAAAGAAAAACGCTTTAAAATTCGTTATTGAAACTAACAACGCAAGTATCGTTGCTATTGCTAAAAAATTTCAAATAGGCTTTAATAGGGCAAGTCTTATTATGGAATGGATGATAGAAAACGGCTACGTAATCAATCAAGACGATAAAAAAATAGTTGCAATTACTATGGAAGAATACGACGAACTTTACGGAATAGTTGATGTTGAAATTGCAAAAAACGACAATTTAAAAGAAACTGATAGTGCGTTCGGAGTTGAATGTAATTCCGATTCTTCCAACGGAGAAGAAGCAAATTCCGTTGAAAAAGAAGATAAAACGGGCGAAAACGCAATATACAATCAAAAAACAGAAAGCGTTGATGAAAAAAATTCTCAAGAAACGGACGACGCAAGCGATAATCAAAAATCAAATGAAAACGTTTCGGAAGAAAATAATGAAATTACCGCTTTGGACGCAGGCGATAGTTCTTTTCAAAACAAAAACGCGTTAAATAATGAAACTTTAAACGAAGAAGGCAACTGAAAAACTAAGGGATATAAGGAGTAAATATGACTAACGACAAGCAAAAGGCTTTGGATACGGTTTTAGCGCAAATTGAAAAAAATTACGGTAAGGGAGCAATTATGAAATTAGGCTCTAACGTTACGCAAACGGTAGAAGTAATACCGTCGGGTTGTTTAGCGTTAGACGTTGCAATGGGTATCGGTGGATTTCCTAGGGGGAGAATAATCGAAATTTACGGACCTGAATCATCGGGAAAAACAACCGTAGCTCTTCACGCAATAGCGGAAACTCAAAAAATGGGTGGAATTGCGGCATTTATTGACGCTGAACACGCATTAGACCCCGTTTACGCAAAAAATTTAGGCGTTGACTTAGAAAATTTATATGTTTCTCAACCCGATACGGGTGAACAAGCTTTGGATATTACCGATACTTTGGTAAGAAGCGGAGCGGTAGATTTAATAGTAATAGACTCCGTTGCGGCTTTAACTCCTAAGGCTGAAATAGAAGGCGATATGGGCGATTCTCACGTCGGACTTCAAGCAAGACTAATGTCGCAAGCTTTAAGAAAATTAACGGGTATTTCTAATAAAAGCAAAACTTGCGTAATTTTTATAAATCAGTTAAGGGAAAAAGTCGGAGTTATGTTCGGTAATCCCGAAACGACAACGGGCGGAAAAGCTTTAAAATTCTACGCTAGTATTCGTATAGACGTTAGAAAAGGCGAAACTTTAAAAGATGCTAACGGAATGTACGGAAACAAAACTAAGGCTAAAATCGTTAAAAATAAACTTGCGCCTCCGTTTAAACAAGCGGAATTCGATATTGTTTTCGGACACGGCGTTTCGCAAGAAAGCTGTATTTTAGATATGGGAACAGAACTCGGATTATTCGAAAAGAGCGGAAGTTGGTATTCGTATAACGGAAATAAAATCGCACAAGGAAGAGATAAGGCGAAAGACTGGTTAAAAGACAATCCGGAAATTGCAAAAGATATAGAAAATAAAATTAGAGAAAATTTTAGTCCCAAAGAAGAAAAAGAAGAAGTTCAAGAATAATTTTGAGGCAACGCCGTTCGGCGTTGCCTTAATTAGTATAAATAAAATTTAAAAATAGTAATTTTTGCATTTATATTAAGCAGATTTATAAAATTATTCAAAATAAATTGCAAATTAAACTATTTTACGAGCATTTTTGCATATTTTCCGTTTAAATTATTTTACATATATTGACAATTAATCATAAATATAGTACAATGTAATTAAGGGAAAAATACAATATTTTGTGTTTTTTCAAAATAAAGGAGGGTGCAATATGCAAACGTATATAAACTCTCTGCTCTTAACGATAAACACGGGCGTTATGATTGCAATCATAGCCGTATGTGTAGTATTATCTTTAACTATTGGTATATTTGTCGGAAAAATAATAGTAGACAAAATTCGTAGCGCAAAATTAGGTAGTGTAGAGTCGATTTTGGCAAAAATGAAAGAAGAAACCGAAATCGAATGTAAAAACTTGAAAAAAGAAGCGCAGTTAGAAGTTAAGGAACAAAGTTTCAGATTAAGACAGGAGTTTGAAAGGGAATCAAAAGAAAAAAAGGCAGAATTTGCTAAAACCGAACAAAGACTTGCTCAAAAAGAAGAGTTGTTAAATAAAAAAGACAGCAACTTGATGAAAAAGACTGACGAAGCGGAACAGCAAAAAAAGATTTACGAACAAAAAACCGTAGATTTAGAAAAAATGCAAGAAAAACTCGGCAAACAGCACGAATTGATGTTGCAAGAGTTAGAAAAAGTTGCTCAAATGTCCAGAGAAGAAGCTAAAAAGCTCATAATGGACGAAGTTCAAGAAGAAGCTAGAAGAGATAGCGCCGTTATGGTAAGGCAAATAGAAGCAGAAGCCAAAGAAGACGCGGAGAAAAAAGCAAAAGATATAATAAGTTTGGCAATTCAAAAATGTTGTACGGATCACGCGTCGGAAATTACCGTTTCGGTAGTTCCGCTTCCTAACGATGATATGAAAGCAAGAATTATCGGTAGAGAAGGAAGAAACATAAGGGCACTTGAAAACGCAACGGGAATCGAACTTATTATAGACGATACGCCGGAAGTTGTAGTTTTATCGGGTTTTGACCCCGTAAGAAGGGAAGTTGCCAAAATTTCGCTAGAAAAACTTATTCAAGACGGAAGAATTCATCCTGCAAGGATAGAAGAAACCGTAGAAAAAGTTAAAAAAGAATTAGACGTTCAAATTAAAGAAGCGGGCGAAACCGCTATGTTTGACGCAGGCTTATTCGGACTTCATCCCGAACTCGTTAAACTTTTAGGTAGATTAAAGTATAGGACGAGCTATGGTCAAAACGTATTACAACACTCCATAGAAGTTTCGTTCTTAGCGGGCGCAATGGCTGCCGAGCTTGGGGTTGACGTTAATTTAGCTAAACGTGGCGGACTCTTACACGATATAGGTAAAGCCGTTGACTTTGAAATAGAAGGAACGCACGCTCAAATAGGTACGGATTTAGCTAAAAAGTATAAAGAAAGTAAAAACGTAGTAAATTGTATTCAAGCTCACCACGGCGACGTAGAACCAAAGTGTATAGAAGCTGTTTTAGTTCAGGCTGCCGACGCCATCAGCGGAGCAAGACCCGGCGCAAGAAGAGAAACGAATACTACTTATATCAAACGTTTGGAAAACTTAGAAGCTATTGCATCTAGCTTTAAAGGCGTTGAAAAGAGTTATGCAATACAAGCGGGAAGAGAAATAAGGGTAGTAGTTAAACCCGAACAAATAGACGATAGTCAAACGTTATTCCTTGCAAAAGATATTGCTAAGAAGATAGAAACCGAACTCGATTATCCCGGACAAATAAAAGTCAACGTAATAAGAGAGCTAAGGGCGACGGAATACGCAAAATGAGTTAAAAGGGTAAAATTTTGTAAAAATTTTACCCTTTTAGAATAAGGATTTAGGATAAAATTTATAGAATCAGCTTGCGGGAAACGGAAATGAATTCCGTTTCCCGTTAGTAACGTAGTTTAAAATTCAAAATAAAGTTAAGATAAGATAGTTAAGTTGGCGACGGAATACGCAAAATGAGTTAAAAGGGTAAAATTTTGTAAAAATTTTACC